>SWCD01000188.1_pt1 | contig 163235 bp, 138 predicted proteins | sample 4693011 | NCBI WGS metagenome assembly SWCD01 (sample SAMN10267278, study PRJNA491770) | bioreactor metagenome | isolation source: DHS bioreactor inoculated with marine | place: Japan: Omine Ridge, Nankai Trough
GGCCATGGTGAAGGTCTTGCCGGTGCCGGTGGCGCCGAGCAGCACCTGGTCGCGCTCGCCCGCCGTCACGCCGGCGGTCAGCTCGGCAATCGCGGTCGGCTGGTCGCCGGCGGGCTCGAACCCGGCATGCAGCACGAAGCGCTTGCCGCCCTCGAGCTTGGGGCGCGGGGCGGGGATCGGCTGGGTCAGCGGCGCGTCTTGCATGGCGAGTCTCCTGTTCGCCCTATGTTCGCCGGGTTGCCGGAGGGGCGCAAGAGGGGGCGACTGTGGCGCGAATGGCGCGGGAGCGGGCCGCGGCCCCCGCGATTGTTGACAGATTCGAACCAATGGCGGAGTCTACGGCAAACAAGAGCGGCATCGAAAAGGTGTCGAGCAGGCAGATGACAGAAAAATCCGGGGCTCCCGGCCCCGAGAGGGTGCGTCCGACCGAGGCGCATCTGCTCGCGTTGGGAAAGCTTTCCTACCTTGCCGGGTTCTGCCCGCTGCACCGCCGCTTTCCCGGCCATGCGCTCTCGGCGCTGTTCTTCCCGGCGATCAACAACAACGCGGTGCGCTTTTTCGAAGACGACAACGGCGCGACGGCGGCAGCACTGATCTGGGCGCGGTTGAGTGATGAGGTGTCGGAGCGGATGCTGTTTGGCAAGGTGCCGCCCAGTTCCCAGGAATGGGCAGCGGGCGACAACCTGTGGTTCATCGACCTGATCGCGCCGTTCGGCCATGGCGCCCAGGTGGCGCGCCACATCGCACGCCATCCGCCCGAGGGCCCGTTTTTCTTTGCCCGGCTGGGGCCGGGGGGGCAGGTGCGCAAAGTGGTCGAGGGCGATGCCACGCGCGGCCGGCGCGGGCTGGTGCAGGCGTTCCGGTTCGCCAGCGAGGCCGCCTGATGGGCTTTCCCGTTGCCGATACCGGCTCGGTCACCGAAGATACCGGCGTGGTCGGTGGCTTCATCACCGCCACAGGTGACGTCAACTACCTGCTTGGCGACGATACCGGCGACTGGACGGCGGGCACGATTGCCGGCAGCTACGGCGCGCTGGCGATCGACGCCGACGGGGTCTGGACCTACACCGCAGACAACAGCAATCCCTCGATCCAGGCGCTCAACAGCGGCGAGACGCTGACCGAGGTGTTCAACGTCACCTCGACCAACGGCGCGACGACCGTGACCATCACCATCAACGGCGTCGATGAACCGCCCTGTTTCACGCGCGGCACCCTGATCGAAACGCCGCATGGCCCCCGCCCGGTGGAGAGCCTGCGCGCGGGCGACGCGGTGCTGACCGCCGACAACGGTGTGCAGCAGATCCGCTGGGTCGGCAGCCGGCGGCTGGCGCTCGGTGGCAACGTGGACGACGAAAAGCTGCGCCCGGTGCGGCTGCGCGCCGGCAGCATCGCGCCGGGGGTGCCGGACCGCGATCTGCTGGTCTCGCCGATGCACCGGGTTCTGGTGGGCGGGGCGCAAAGCCAGCTTCTGTTCGGGCGCGACGAGGTGTTGGCGCCGGCAAAACACCTGGTGAACGGGCAGAGTATTTTCACCGAGGCTCTGGCGGAGGTGGAGTATTTCCACATCCTGTTCGACAGCCACCAGATCCTGGTGAGCCTGAACCTGAAATCCGAGAGCTTCTATCCCGGCGGGGTCGGGCTTGCCGGGTTCGAGGACGAGACCCGCGAAGAGGTGCTGGCGCTGTTTCCCGAGCTGCGCAGCCTCGCCGGCGGCTACGGCCCGACCGCGCGCGACGTGCTCAAGCGCCACGAGGCGCAGCTTCTGCGCGCGGTGCTGACCCCGCCGCCGCTGCTCACCGAAGCGTTGATGCGGCGGGTGGCGTGAGCCGCCAGGCCTCCCCGAAAATAGCGAATGGCGGCGCGGCGCTCTGGCGGGCAGACTAAGGGGCGTGATGCACCCCGCCTGAAAGTGGCCGGGGCGGTCTGGCGCGGCAAACTCCTGAAATCGTTAACAAAGGGTTACCACCCTAGGTAGCATTGAATGTTATTTTTTACCCCTAAAAGTGTATTTTCTTGTTGCACCTCTCGTCGGGTGCGGTCTAGGGTCTGAGGGCAAGCAGCAGACCAGGCTGCCGGTCCCGACGAACACCCACCCCACCCCTCGCTCCCTCGTCGGTGACCGGCAGCCAACACAAAGCAGGACTTTCCTCCCACCCCGTTTTTGCCTTGCGAAAGCGGGGTTCTTTTCGGATAAACCGGACAGGACGAAGGAGTGAGCCATGCGCGCCCGTATCTACCAGCCCGCCCGTAACGCGATGACTTCCGGCCAAGGCCGGACCAAGAGCTGGGTGCTCGAATTTGCCCCCGAGGGCGGCAAGGAGATCGACCCGCTGATGGGCTGGACCGGCTCGGCCGACACCCAGGCCCAGGTGCGGATCCGGTTCTCGACCAAGCAGGCCGCGCTGGACTACGCCGCCGAGCGCGGCATCGAGGCCACCGTGACCGAGCCGCACAAGCGCAAGCCCAACATCCGCGCCGGTGGCTACGGCGAGAACTTCGCGCCGGGCCGGCGCGCGACCTGGACACACTAAGCCTTCAGCGAGCTTGGATGATCGCGGCGCGCCTTCGGGTGCGCCGTTTCTGTTTGTGCCCCTGCGCGATGGCGCGCGGCGTGAGTATTTTTACCGAGAAAAAGGATCAGCCGCCGAGAAAGGTGCGCGCCGTGGCCTCGAAGTCGCGCGGGCGCTCGGCGTGCAGCCAATGGCCGGTGCCGGGCAGCTTGGCCTGTTTGGCGTTGGGAAAGCGCGCCTTGATCGGAGCGCGGTGCTCGGGGCGGATGTAGTCCGAGAGCGCCCCGGCGAGAAACAGGGTAGGGCCGTCGAAACGGGCTTCAAACTCGGGAAAGCCGAGGATGGTATCAAGCTGGTCGTCGAGCGCATCGAGGTTCAGCCGCCAGCGCTTCTGCTTCACGTCGAGCGATTGCAGCAGAAAGGCGCGGATCGCCGGGCTGTCGATCGCGGTGGCGAGGGCGCGGTCGGCGTCGCCCCTGGTTTCGATCGAGGACAGGTCGAGGGCGTTCATCGCCGCGATCAGCCCGTGGTGGTTGGCGCCGTGGGTGTAAGCCACCGGGGCGATGTCGGCCACCAGCAGGCGGCGCACCAGGGACGGGCGTGTGAGCGCCAGCACCATCGCTGCCTTGCCGCCCATCGAGTGGCCGATCACGTCGGCCGCGCCGCCGAGCGCCGCGATCACCTCGGCCAGGTCGCCGGCCATTTCCGGGTAGGATTGGCTGGACGCGCGGAAGCTCTCGCCGTGGTTGCGCAGGTCGACGGTGACAATGCGGCGGGTCTTGGCGAGGTTTTTTGCGATCACGCCCCAGTTGCGCCCCGAGCCGAACAGGCCGTGGACGATCAGGATCGGGGGATGGGCCGTTTCGGCACCGAAGTGTTGCATCGTGAGCATGCGGCCAACATAAGGGCGGGGCGTTGAGCCGCAAGGTGGCATGGCGTAGGGTTTTTCGAGGGGGGGGATCGGGTATGGATCTCGACGCGCGGGCCGAGCGGCTGGCAAAACTGATCGAGGAGCGGCTGAACGTGCGCGGCCAGGGCCTCGCCGCCAAGCTTGGCCGGGGCGGGCGCAAGCTGCCGCGCGCGGTACGCGAGGCCGGCGAACAGCTCCTGCTGGCGCAACGCATGGCGCAAAACCCGAAGCTCGCGCGCCAGATCGACCATGCCCGGATCGCGGCGGCCTGCGACGTGGCCGAGCGGATGCTGGGCCGGATCGACCCGTTCGAGCGGCGCAAGACGGTGGTGATCAACTGGCTCGCCGGCAACGCCTTCAACATCCTGGTGGTGCTGGCGCTGGTGCTGGTGCTGATCGCCTGGCGCGGGCTGTTATAGCGCCGCGTCGATCGCCGCCCAGAGCGGCTCGACCGGCTCGGTGCCCACCGCCAGCCGCACAAAGCCATCCGCCACGTCATCGCCCCAGCGCGCGCGCCGCTCGGCGCTGCTGTGCACGCCGCCAAACGAGGTGGCGGGCTCGATCAGCGGGCAGGCGGCGATGAACGCCTCCGCGGCGTCGCGGCTTGCGAGCGTCATCCCGATCAGAAAGCCGGGGCGGCGCATCTGCGCCTTGGCAAGGCTGTGGCCGGGATCGCCCGCGAGGCCGGGGTAGCGCAACGCCTGCACCTTCGGGTGCGCGGCAAGCCGGTCCGCGATGATCTCTGCGGTATCGCACATCCGCTCGAAGCGCAGCGAGAGCGTTTCCAGCGAACGGTGCAGAAGCCAGGCCTCGAACGGGCCGGGGATCGACCCGGATACATTGCGCCAGTCGCGCATCCGCGCCATCAGCGCCGCGTCGCGGCTTGCGACATGGCCCATCAGCAGGTCGGAATGCCCGCCTGGCGCCTTGGTGTCGGAGGCCACCAGTATGTCGGCGCCAAGGTCGAGCGGGCGTTGGCCGAACGGGGTCATGGTGGTGTTGTCGACGATGGTGACCGCGCCGGCCGCGCGCGCGGCGGCGGTGACAGCGCGGATGTCGACCAGGTCGAGGCCGGGGTTTGACGGGCTTTCGATCAGCACCGCGGCGAAGCCCGCGAAGCCGCCTTCGGCGAACCGGGTATTGGGCCGGGTTTCCACCGTCACGCCGAGCGGGGCGAGGAACAGATCGGCGAATTTGCGGCTCACATAATAACCGTCGGCGGGCAGCAGCAGGCGGTCGCCGGCTTTCAGCACCGCCATCAACGCCGCGCTGACCGCCGCCATGCCGGAAGGAAACAGCAGCGCCGGCGCGTCTTCGAGGAACCCAAGCGCGGCCTCGACCACATCCCAGGTCGGGTTGTCGGTGCGGCCATAGACCGCGAGCCCCGGCTCTGGTTCGCCGGGCAGGTGATACATCGAGGCGGAGGTGATCTGCGGCGCAACGGGGTCGCCCTTGCGGGCGGCGGCCGCGCGCAGGTGCAAAAGGCGGGCCGGGTCGGGGGCATGCAGGGGATCGGTCATGTCTCAGTCCTCAATCGTGCCAGAACCGGTGGGTGAACAGCACGAAGACCGAGAGCACTTCGAGCCGCCCCACCAGCATGGCGATGGCGAGCAGCCACTTGGCGGTGTCGTTCAGCGAGGCGAAATTGCCGGCCGGGCCGATCGTGTCGCCAAGGCCGGGGCCGACGTTGGCCAGCGCCGTGGCCGCGCCCGAGACGGCGGTGACGGTGTCGAGCCCGGTGAGCGAAAGCGCCACCGACAAGAGCCCGAGCGAGACCACGAACATCACGAAGAACGCCATCACCGACGACAGAATGTCTTCGCCCACCGGCCGGCCGGCATAGCGCGGCGTGAACACGCCGTGGGGGGTGTGGATCGCGCGCACCCGCGCTCGCACCGAGGCGAACAGCAGCTGGTAGCGGAAGATCTTGACCGAACAGGCGGTCGAGCCGGCGCAGCCGCCGACCAGGCCGAGAAAGAAGAACGTGACCACCGGGAAGGTGCCCCAGAGCTGGTAGTCGACGGAGGCGTAACCGGTGCCCGAGATGATCGAGGTGACGTTGAAGATCCCCTCGCGGAAGCCGTGCTCGAAATGGTCGCCATTAAACACCAGGCGGAAGAAGGTCATCGCCAGCGTGACCGTCAGGACCACCGTGAGATAGCCGCGCACCTGGGGGTCCAAGAACAAAGGGCGCGCGGTGCCCTGAACGATCTGGATGTAGCGCACGAACGGCAGCGAACCCAGCAGCATGAATACCGAGGCGACGTATTCCGGCGCGCCCTGGTAGGTACCGAAGCTCGCGTCGTGGGTCGAAAACCCGCCGGTGGAGATGGTGGTGAAGGCGTGGTTGATCGCGTCGAACGGGGTCATCCCCACGGCGATATAGGCGAGGATATTCAACAGCGTGAGGCCGAGATAGATCGCGCTGATCCGGCCGGCGATCTGCACCGCGCGCGGCAGCACCTTGCCCATCGTGTCGAACGCCTCGGAGCGAAACACCTGCATGCCGCCGACGCGCAGCTCGGGCAGGAACACCATGGCGACGACGATGATGCCGACGCCGCCGAACCATTGCAGCATCGAGCGCCACAGCAGCAGCCCCTCGGGCAGATCGTCGAGCCCGGAGAACACGGTGGAGCCGGTGGTGGTCATCCCCGACATCGCTTCGAAGAAGGCATCGACCGGGCGCGCGCCGATCTCGCCGAGCACGAAGGGCAGCGCGCCGAACAGCGGCAGGGCGATCCAGATCAGCGTGGTGAGCAGGAAGGTCTGCTGGATCGTCAGCCCGTGGCCCACCGAGTTTGCCGTAGCCAGCGCCAGCGAGCCGCCGACCACCAGTGAGATCACCGCCGACGACAGGAACACCGCCCAGTCCGGGCTGCCATAGTACAGGTCGACCGCCATCGGCAGGAACATCGTCGCGCCGAGCACGGCCACCACGAGGCCGATCACGTAGACAATGGGGCGCGGGTCGATCATGGCGGCAGGGTTGGCCGGGGCCGCGCGCGGTGTCAAGCAGGCCGGATCTGCGCGATCACAAAATGGGCCCGAGGCGGCACGGCAAAAATCGCCCGAATTTCACGGGCTGCTGCGTCGATTGCCCCGGTTTTGCGAAAAACCGCAGATGATGTTGCCAGAGTGTTATCCGAATTTGACGGTGTTGGTGGGGGCCAAAGGCGCGAAACACGGTGCGACACCACATCCTCATTTTCACCAAGGAGGAAGCAGGGTCGTCGACGATCGAAGCCGTTTTGCGGCTGCCGGTGTTCGTCGCGTCCGTCTGCCTGATCGCCGGTGCCTCCTTCCTGTTCTTCGGACAGAACAAGGCCTGCCGGATTATCCGGGATGCGAACCGCACCCTGTCGGTGGGCCACCTTGCCGACACCGATGAGGTGGAAGCAGACGCACTCGACAAGATCGGCGCCTCTAGTGTCGTGTGCGAGATCGATCTGGGCAGATCACCACCCTGGTGCGTATCCCAGGCTCGGACCTGGTGGCCACCGGCCTGTTTACCGCCTCTTTCGATCTCAACCGAGGGCTTCGTGCCCGACGGCGTGGTCGACGTGCAATCGAACAACCCTACGGCAGCGGTTCCTGCGGGCGTTTCGATGTGGTGGGGTGTCTGGCGCCGGCGCTATTTCCAGCAGCTCACCAGCACGGTGATATCGGCCGCCAGCGCCGAGAGGTCGTAGGGCGTGAGCGCGCCCTGGATCTCGGTCGCGGCCACCGGTACGCCGTTGGCCGCGAGGAACTGCGCCAGCGCCTCGGACTTGGCGGCGAAGCCCACGTCGCCGGGCAGGAGCCGGCCGTCACCCGAGGGCGAGGCGAGCAGCATGCCCACGACAGCGCCACCCTGGTCGAGCACCGGGCCGCCGGTATCGCCGTCCTGGGCGCGGATGGCGAGCCGCGAGATGTTGGCCTCCCCGGCGAGCCCCTTCACGTCGGCCAGCGTGCCGAAGGTGAGCGTCGGTGACGACAGCCGCCCGCCGTAGGAATAGCCCGCGACGGCAAGCTCGGATTGCAGCCGCGGCTCGAAGCTCAGAAGCTCGCCCACCGCCATCGGCGCGAGCGGCTGGGTGGGCGTGAGCAGCGCGATGCCAAGGCCGTCGTCGGTGGCGGTCACGGTGGCGTCGTAGCTTTCGTCGAGGGTGATGCGCGAGCAGCCGGTGACGGCTTCGATGGTGGTCACCACCGCGCCCTGCGGCGAGACGAAGAAGCCCGAGCGGGCCTTCTCGGCGCGGCGGATTTCAAGCCCCGAGACGAGGTCGATCGACTGCGTGGCGCTGTCGAGCCCGGCGCTGTCGTCGAGCGCCTGCGCGCCGGTCGAGGCAAAGCCCTGGCGCATCGCGTCGAGCACCAGCGCGCGGCGGCGGTCGACCGCGTAACCGGTCTCGCCGGTTTCGAGGTTGGTGGTCTTCGCCCCCTGCGGCCAGATCAGCATGAAGCCCTTCACCGCGCCGTCGACAAGCGTGGCATAGGTGTGGGTGAGGATCTGATCGTTCGCGCCCTCGATCGTGAAGTCGCCATCGCGCCGGCTGCGCGGGCCTTCGGTGGGCACGACCGTGAGCGTTTGCAGGATATCGTAGAGCCCATACAGCGTGGCCTTGTCGCCGCGCTGGCTGATCAGCACCACGCGCACGCCCTCATCGCCCTCGTAATGGGCAAACGGGGCCTCGTAGCGGGTGAATTTCACCATCGCGCGCGGCAGGGTGATCGAGATCCCGGCCTGCGCGTCGGTGACGGGGGCAAGACCCATCGAGGCCAGCATGTCGGTATAGCCCGTCAGCAGCTCGGTGCGCTGACGGGTGGTGAGCACGCCGGTTTCCTCGTAGCCGCGATTGGCCTGCCAGGCTGCCATCGCGCCCCGCGTGCCGGGGCCGAAATCGCCGTCGATCAGCGAATTGTAGAAGCCTTCCCATTTCAGGGCGACCTGGAGATCCTTGCGCTGGTCGCCGTCAAGCGTGCGCTCGGAGGCGAGCGCCTCCTGGCGGGTTTCTTCAAGCACCACCGGTTCGGGCACCGGTTCCGGTTCGGGCGCGGCTTCGGCAACCGGCTCTGCCACCGGCTCCGGCGTGGCCACGACCACCGGTGCGGCCTCGACCACGGGGGCCTCGACCACGGGGGCCGCCACCGGCGCATTGGCGAGCGCATTGGCGCCGACCGGCCAGAATTGCTGGGCGTAGGTGGCGCCCTCGGAGATGTATGCGTCGCCCGGGATCGTGCCCTGGCCGCGCAGCTCAATCAGCCGTTGAGTGGCGCCCGCCTCGGTGTAGGGGCCGAGCGCGACGGTATACCAACCGCTGGTGCCGAGTCGGAAGCCGTTCACATCCGCGAGCGCCCGGGCATAGCCGCGCGCCGCGTCCTCGGCATCGCGCAACGTGGGGTTGGCTTCGAGCTGCACCCAGTAGGTTTGTTGCGCCTGGGCGATCCCGGCGGTGAAAAGGCTAAAAAAAATCACGATCGCCGAAAAAGCGCGTCTCATATCCTCTGGTCCCCTGAGGCTTGGTCAATTGGTCCGCGCCAGTAACACCGAGCGGGGCAGCAAGGTCAAGAGAACGCCCCGCCCTGATTGACCCTTTCGCGCGCCATGCCTATTGAGAGCGGGACTTTTCCGCGAGGAGCGCGCCATGGCCGGGACCACACCGACTGCCCCCAAGTCTTTCCAGGAAATCATCCTGCGGCTGCAGGCCTATTGGGCCGCGCAGGGCTGCGCGATCCTGCAGCCCTACGACATGGAAGTGGGCGCGGGCACGTTTCACCCCGCCACGACGCTGCGCGCGCTGGGCAGCCAGCCCTGGGCCGCGGCCTACGTGCAGCCTTCGCGCCGCCCCACCGACGGGCGCTATGGCGAAAACCCGAACCGGCTCCAGCACTACTACCAGTACCAGGTGCTGATCAAACCAAGCCCGCCCGACCTGCAGGATCTCTACCTCGGCTCGCTCGCGGCGATCGGCATCGACATGGAGCTGCATGACATCCGCTTTGTCGAGGACGACTGGGAAAGCCCCACCCTCGGCGCCTGGGGGCTGGGCTGGGAAGTCTGGTGCGACGGCATGGAAGTGAGCCAGTTCACCTATTTCCAGCAGGTCGGCGGGCACGATTGCAGGCCGGTGGCGGGCGAGCTGACCTATGGGCTCGAGCGCCTGGCGATGTATGTGCTCGGCATCGACCACGTGATGAACATGCCGTTCAATGACCCCGCCGCGCCGATCCCGCTGAACTATGGCGACATCTTCCGCCAGACCGAGATGGAATACAGCCGCCACAACTTCGACGCCGCCTCGACCGAGATGCTGCTGCGCCACTTCGAAGACGCCGAAACCGAGTGCCAGTCGATTCTCGACCAGCCGGCGCAGGACCCGAAGACCGGCAAACAGATCATCATGGCCCACCCGGCCTATGACCAGTGCATCAAGGCCAGCCACATCTTCAACCTGCTCGACGCGCGCGGGGTGATCTCGGTGACCGAGCGCCAGGCCTATATCGGCCGGGTGCGCAGCCTCGCCAAGATGTGCGCCGACGCCTTCGTGAAGACCGAAGCGGGCGGAGCGGGGGCAGAGGCGTGAACGGAAAAATCGTCGGGAGTTTTGTCGTGATTACCGCCCTCATCGCCGGCGTGGCGATCTACTGGTTGCAGCTTTACGCCTTCTACGAAGAGGTCGCCGCCGACGCCGCCAACATCACGATGGTCAACATCGCCACCGGCCAGCCCGAGCCGGTGCTGGTGGACGGGTTCGAGGGGATCGACGGCACTTCGTCGCCGATCCGCTACCGCGCCTGTTTCACCCTGCCGCTGCGCACCGGCACGCTGACCGAGACCTACGAGCCCTATGCCACCCCCACGCCGCTGACCGCGCCGGGCTGGTTCGACTGTTTCGATGCGGTGAAGATCGGCACGGCGCTGGAGCGCGGCGAGGCGTTTGCCTTCCTGTCGCAGCACGAAATCCACGACGGGGTCGACCGGGTGATCGCCGTCTTCCCCGATGGCCGGGCCTTCGCCTGGCATCAGCTCAACGATAAATATCAGGACTGAGCCCATGGCCGACCTCCTTATCGAACTGTTCTCGGAAGAAATTCCCGCGCGGATGCAGGCGCGCGCCGGGGAAGACCTGAAAAAGCTCGTCACCGACGGGCTGGTCGAGGCGGGGCTCACCTACTCGGGCGCCGCCGCCTTCAGCACGCCGCGCCGCCTTGCGCTCACCATTGAAGGCCTGCCGGCGATGAGCCCCGACACGCGCGAAGAGCGCAAGGGGCCGCGCACCGACGCGCCGGCGAAGGCGCTCGAAGGGTTCCTGCGCGCGACCGGGCTGAACGAAGACCAGCTCGAGGCGCGCGATGCGGGCAAGGGCCAGGTCTGGTTCGCGGTGATCGCGCACAAGGGCCGCCCCGCCGCCGGAATCGTGGCCGAGGTGCTGGAGCGCGCGGTGCGCACTTTCCCCTGGGCGAAGTCGATGCGTTGGGGCGCGGGCACGTTGCGCTGGGTGCGGCCGCTGCATTCGATCCTGTGCATCCTCACCGATGAGCATGGCGCCGAAGTGGTGCCGCTGGAGATCGACGGGCTGAAGGCCGGCGACACCACGCGCGGCCACCGCTTCATGGCGCCGGGCGAGATCAAGGTGTCGGGCTTCGAGGATTACGCCGCCAAACTGAAGGCCGCGAAGGTGATGCTCGACCCGGCCGAGCGCGCCGAGGTGATCCGCCACGACGCCGCGCAGAAGGCTTTCGCGCTCGGCTTCGAGCTGGTCGAAGACGCCGGGCTGCTCGCCGAGGTGGCGGGGCTGGTGGAATGGCCGGTGGTGCTGCTCGGCGATATCGCCGACGAGTTCATCGCGCTGCCGCCGGAGGTGCTGCAAACCTCGATGAAGGAGCACCAGAAGTTCTTCTCGGTGCGCAATCCGCAGACCGGCCGGATCGAGAAATTCGTCACCGTCGCCAACCGCGACACCGCCGATCACGGCGCGACGATCCTCGCCGGCAACCAGAAAGTGCTCGCCGCGCGGCTGGCGGACGCCAAGTTCTTCTGGGAGAATGACCTGCGCACGGTGAAGCGCGCGGGGCTCGACAGCATGTCGGACAGCCTCGAAAACGTCACCTTCCACCGCGAGCTGGGCAGCCAGGCGGCGCGGATCGAGCGGATCGCCCGGCTTGCCGCCAAGATCGCGCCGAAAGTGGGTGCGGAGCCGAAAGAGGCCAAGCTGGCGGCGCGCGTCGCCAAGGCCGACCTCGCCTCGGAGATGGTGTTCGAATTCCCCGAATTGCAGGGGATCATGGGGCGCTACTACGCCAAGGCCGCCGGGCTGTCGGACGCCGTGGCCGAGGCCTGCCAGATGCATTACGCGCCGCTCGGGCCCTCGGACGAGGTGCCGACCGGCCCGGTTTCGATCGCCGTGGCGCTGGCCGACAAGCTCGATACGCTCACCGGCTTCTGGGTGATCGACGAAAAGCCCACCGGGAGCAAAGACCCCTACGCGCTGCGCCGCGCCGCGCTCGGGATCATCCGCATCATCCTTGCCAACGGGCTGCGGCTGAGGCTCGACCGCTTCACCGACGGCCAGATCGTCGAGCATGAAATTGTGCGCGCGCGCGCCGGCGAGGTGGACGAGGACGAGATCGAGGCGCTGGAGGCGACGTTGGACGAGATCGCCGACCACGGCGTGTTCGGCGCGGCGCTGGAGGCGGTGCGCGACGCGTTCCGCAAGAAAGACAGGGCGCCGGCGGTGGCCGAGGGCACCTACCTCGCGCGGATCGGCAAGACCGTGCCGGACCTCTCCGACGACCTGCTCGCCTTCTTCCACGATCGCCTCAAGGTGCACCTCAAGGGCGAGGGCCTGCGCCACGACGTGATCGACGCCTGCCTCAACATGCCCGCCAACGATGACCTCATGCTGTTGGTGGCGCGCGCACGGGCGCTGCAGGCGGTGCTCGACACCGACGATGGGGCGAACCTGATCCAGGGCTTCAAGCGCGCCAACAATATCCTGATCCAGGCGGAAGCGGCCGATGGCGTGGAATACAGTTACGGGCCGGACGCGAAGTTTGCCGAGGACGAGACCGAGAAAGCGCTGTTTGCCGCGTTGGATGTGGCCGAGGCGCGGATCGGCCCGGCGATGATCTCGGAGGATTTCGAAGCGGCGATGGGTGCGATGGCCAGCTTGCGCGGTCCGATCGACGGCTTCTTCGATACGGTGCAGGTGAATACCGATAACCAGATCCTGCGGCGCAACCGGCTGAACCTCCTCGCGCGGATCCGCGATATCTGCCTGCGGGTGGCGGACCTGACCCGGATCGAGGGCTAGGGCGGCAGCGCGTTTGACTATCTTGCCTCCGGCGGAGGTATTTGCGCCAAGGTAAAGACCGGGCCGGGGTTTCGACCCACGCTGGTCTTGTCAGATGCCGTTTGCACGCTATCTTGCGAGGCAGGAGGATGCTGCAGTGCAGAAAATCTCAGGCCTGTCCGAGATCACCGGCTTTGCCGAGATCACCCCCACCGCGCCGATCGCGGCGGCGCGCCATGGTGGGCGGGCCAAATGCCTGCAACGGCTGATCCGGCTTGACATGCCGGTGCCGCCGACGGTGGTGTTGGATTTCGGTGCGGTGCATGGGCTGTCGACCGGCGACATGCCCGATCTCGACGCGATGCTGGCCTATTTCGGCCCCGAACCGCTGTTGTCGGTGCGGCCCTCGTCGGAAGATCCCGACTGGGGCGGGCCGGGGGCGATCCTCAACATCGGTATGAACGAAGCGCTGCACGCCAAGCTTGTCCTCAGCCACGGCGAGGCGGCGGCGAACGCGCTGTATCTGCGCTTCATCCAGGCGTACGCGGTGCATGTGGCGCGCGCCGACCCCGACGAGTTCGAACCCGCCGGGCTGCCCACCGCCGAGGCGCTCGCCCGCGCGCTGGCGGCCTACGAAGCCGAGACCGACGAGCCGTTTCCCCAGGATGTGCGCGAGCAGCTTGGCGAGGTGCTGCGCTCGATGGCGCGCGCCTGGGAGGGCACTACCGCACGGCTGCTGCGCGAGGCAAAGGGCGCGCCGGCCGATGCCGGCCTTGGCCTCGTGGTGCAGAAGATGGCGCTGGGCGTGGGCAAGGGTATTTCCGGCTCGGGGGTGATCCAGTTTGTCGACGCCGCCACCGGCACGCCCGAGATCCGGGGCCGCTACATGTGCCAGGCGCAAGGCCGCGACGCGCTCACCGCCAAGGATGGCAACGGCGATATTCTCTATCTCAAAGACGACCCGCGCGGGCGCTCGATCGAGGGCGTGCTGCCGCAGGTCTGGGACGATCTGATGCGCTATGGCGAGCTCTCCCGCAAGCGGCTGCGCGAGGAGATGCAGATCGAGTTCACCGTCGAGAACGAGCGGCTCTACATCCTCGACGCCGTGCGCGTGCCGCGCAGCCCGCGCGCCAACCTGCGCATCGCCGTGGCGCTGGCGAAAGACGGGATCATCTCGCAGGACGAAGCGGTGCTGCGGGTGCCGCCCGGGTCGCTCTCGGAGCTTTTGCACAGCCAGGTTGACCGCGCCGGCGCGCGCGACGTGATCGGCGCGGGCATCGCCGCCTCGCCGGGGGCCGCCACCGGCCGGATCGTGTTCACCGCGCGCGCGGCGCAGGCGATGGCGGCCCAGGACGAGGCCTGCGTGCTGGTGCGGCGCGAGACCACGCCCGAGGATATTCGCGGCATGCACGTGGCCAAGGCGGTGCTGACGGTGCGCGGCGGCGTGACCAGTCACGCGGCGGTGATCGCGCGCGGGCTCGGGGTGCCCTGCGTCGTCGGCGCGTCCGACTTCGCGCTCGATCTGAAAGCGGGCACGCTCACCGCCCCCGGCGGGCGGGTGCTGCGCGAGGGCGAGGTGATCACGCTCGACGGCAGCCACGGCCAGGTGATCGCCGGCGCCGCGCCGATGCTGGCCCCGGCGCTGGGCGAGAGCTTTCGCACCCTGCTGGCCTGGGCCGACGCGGCGCGCGATATCGGCGTGCGCGCCAATGCCGACACCCCGGAAGACGCCCGCAAGGCGCAGATGTTCGAGGCCGAGGGGATCGGGCTGTGCCGCACCGAGCACATGTTTTTCGCCGAAGACCGCCTGTTGGCGATGCGCGAGATGATCTTTGCCGATGACGCCGAGGACCGGCGCTCGATCCTTGAGCGGATCGGGCCGATGCTCAGGCGCGATTTCGTCGAGCTGTTTGGCATCATGGGCGGGCGGCCGGTGACGATCCGGCTGTTCGATCTGCCGCTGCACGAGTTTCTGCCGCAGGGGCGCGAGGGCCTGCGCGAGCTGGCCGAGGCGCTCGATCTGCCGCTGTCGGACGTGACCCGCCGCGCCGAGGCGCTTGCCGAGTTCAACCCGATGCTGGGCATGCGCGGCGTGCGGCTCGGCCTCACTGTGCCGGAAATCTACGACACCCAGGCCCGGGCGATCTTCGAGGCGGTGGTCGAGGTGGCGCGCTCGGGCGCAGCGGTGGTGCCCGAGATCATGATCCCGCTGGTCTCGGCCCGGCGCGAGGTGGAGATCGTCAAAGCCCGGGTCGATGCCGTTGCCGCTGCCGTGCGCATCGAGCAGGGGGTCGATTTCACCTACCGGCTCGGCGTTATGGTGGAGACCCCGCGCGCGGCGCTGCGCGCTGGCGAGATCGCGCCGCATTCGGCCTTTCTCAGCTTCGGCACCAACGACCTCACGCAGATGACCTATGGGCTGTCGCGCGACGACGCGGGGCGCTTCATGGGGCAATACGTGAGCCAGGGCGTTTACGGCGAAGACCCGTTTCACGTGCTCGACGCCGAGGGCGTGGGCGAGCTGCTGACGATCGGCGTCGAGCGCGCCCGTGCGGCCAATCCCGGCCTCACGCTGTCGGTCTGCGGCGAGCACGGCGGCAACCCTGAGAGTATCGCGTTTTGCCGCGCGGCCGGGTTCGACTACGTCTCGTGTTCGCCGTATCGGGTGCCGGTGGCGCGGCTGGCGGCGGCACATCTCGCCATCGCCGAACGGGGCGCCGAGCGGCCGCCGCGGATGTACTGACGCCGCGCCGTTAGCGCCAACGTTCCCACGATATCTACTGGCGCCCTACCATATGTAGTGGTGACGCGCGTCATACATGCTACAACTATCTGAAATATAGACATTTTTATCCGTTTCGTCTAAAACGCTCGCCACAAAACAGGGGCGCAAAGCCCCGGCTCCCGTGGAAGGGGAACGGATGATACGGCTTTTTCTGCCCGCGGTCGCGGGCCTTGCTCTCTGTGCGAGTGCCGCTTTCGGCGACGCCAGCGGCTCGCCCGAGGGTCTGATCTCGAAGCTGCTCGGGGCCGAGCGCGCGGCGCGCGCCGGGCTCGGCGAGGGGCGGATCGCCCGGCTTGCCTCGGTCGCGCCGGCGCCGGTCGACCGGATCCACTCCGAAGCCTGGATCGCGGCCCAACCGGCGGCGCAGGGCGGCGCGCAATGGCAATGCCTCAGCGAGGCGCTCTATTTCGAGGCGCGCGGCGAGAGCGCCGAGGGGCTGTTTGCCGTCGCCGAGGTGATCCTGAACCGGGTCGACAGCGCGCGCTATCCGGGCAGCGTCTGCGACGTGGTGAACCAGGGCACCGGCAAGCGCTATGCCTGCCAGTTTACCTTCACCTGCGATGGCCAGCCGGAAGAGGTGCGCAACCCGCAGGCTTGGCAGCGCGTCGGCAAGGTGTCGCGCGCCATGCTCGACGGCGCGCCGCGCACGCTGACCGACGGCGCGCTGTTCTATCACACCCATGCCGTCGCCCCGAGCTGGTCGCGCACGATGGACCGGACCGCCTCGATCGGGGTGCATCTCTTCTTCCGCTGACAGCGCCGCCGCGACACGGTGTCGGGCTGGCATTTCGCCGGCCGTTGACGCATTCTCTGCGCCAGAGGGAGACGTCCAATGAGTTCCGACACCCGCCTCGCTTTCGAGCATCCGATCGCCCGTGCCGAAGCCTCGGGCCAGCCGAGCCGTCCGCCCGACCGGATTTCGCTGCGCGATCACGTGCTGGAAGCCGATATCGGCGCGTTCCAGTCCGAGCGCGGCAAGCGACAGCGGCTGAATTTCAACATCGTGGTCGAGGTCACCCCGCCCAGTGGGCCGGTCGAGGACGATGTCGACAAGATCCTGTCCTATGACACGATCACCGAGGCGATCGCGCATGAGCTGGCCGAAGAGCGGCTGAACCTGCTCGAAACGCTGGCCGAGCGAATCGCCGACCGGGTGCTGCATGCGCCCCAGGCCTTGCGTGTGTTCGTGCGGATCGAGAAGCTCGACCGCGGGCCGGGGGCGCTGGGGGTGGAGATCGCGCGCACGCGCGGGCAGGTGCCCACGGCGACGGACGAGACGGACGAGGTGCCGCATCCGCGGGTGGTGCACCTGTCGAACGCGGGCGTCGCCGATCCCGGGCTGGGCGCGCTGCTCGATGCGCTGGAGGCCGACGCGCGGCCGGTGATCCTTTGCGTTGGGGCGGGCGATACGCCGGCACCGCAAACCGGCCACGCGATGACCCAGCGGCGCGTCGATCTGCTGGCGATCGAGCAAAACGCCTGGGTGCTCGCGGCGCGCGACCGGCGCTGCGTGGTGGTGGCCACCCGCACCGAGCTCGACTGGGCGATGAAGCATGGCCAGATCAGCGTCTGGGCGCCGTCGAAGATCGTGCTCGACGCGGTGGATGGCCCCTCGGCCTCGCCCCGCGCCGCCGCCGCGCTGAGTGCCTGGTTTGCCGGGGTGATGCACGCGACCGAGCTGATCGCGGTGGGCGAACCGGCGCCGGACGCCCCTATGCCCACGCGCAGCCTCGCCGTGGGAGAGAGGCCGTGAGCTTTCGCTATAGCCCGATCCCGCGCCTCGGGCCGCCGTCCGGGGGGCATGGCGGCAGCCTGCTGCTCGCCGGGAGCCGCGTCGCCTGGTTCAACGCGGTGGAGCGGCGCGCCGAGGACGGCGCGGCGAAAACAATCTCGCCCGCCGGACTGAATGGTGAAGGCCGCGCCCGGCTGAGCGCCCCCCGGCCCGATCTTTGCGGCCTCAGCCTCGACCGGCCCCGGGTGATGGGCATTCTCAATGTCACCCCCGACAGCTTCTCCGATGGCGGCGATTTTGCCCGGGTCGAGGCGGCGCTGGCGCGCGCGCGGGCGATGGCGGCGGAGGGGGTCGATATCATCGACATCGGTGGCGAGAGCACCCGCCCGGGCGCCGAAGAGGTGTCGGTGGCCGACGAGATTGCCCGCACCGCGCCGGTGATCCGCGCGATCCGCGATGCCGGGCTGACCACGCCGATCAGCATCGACACCCGCAAGGCCGCCGTGGCCGAGGCGGCGCTGGACGCGGGGGCGGATCTCGTCAACGACGTGGCCGCCTTCGCCTTCGACCCCGAGCTTGCCGCCCTGGTGGCCAGCCGCGACGTGCCGGTGGTGCTGATGCACGCCAAGGGTCTGCCCGCGGACATGCAGGAAAACCCCGCCTATGGTGACGTGGTGGCCGAGGTGCTGGCCTTTCTGGAGGAGCGGATCGCCTTCGCCACAGGGCAGGGTGTGGCGCGTGAGCGGATAATCACCGATCCCGGTATCGGCTTTGGCAAGACGCAGGCCCACAACCTGGCGCTCCTGAAAAATCTCACGTCTTTTCATGATCTTGGCCTTCCTGTCCTGCTTGGCGCGTCGCGCAAGCGGTTCATCGGCGCGCTCGGCGGCGGCGAACAAGCGAAGGATCGGCTGGGCGGATCGCTCGCGGTCGCGCTGCACGGCGCGGCGCAGGGGGTGCATATTTTGCGCGTGCATGATACAGCCCAGACGATCCAGGCGCTGGCGCTGTTTGCTGCGCTGAACGGGGTGGGGACGCACGAGGGGTAAGCGCATGACGCGGACGATCTTTGGCACCGATGGGGTGCGGGGGCTGGCCAATACCGCCCCGATGACGGCGGAAATCGCGCTGCGCCTCGGCATGGCGGCGGGGCGCTACTTCCGTGGCGACGAGCGCAACAACCACCGCGTGGTGATCGGCAAGGACACCCGACTCTCGGGCTACATGCTGGAAAACGCGCTGACGGCGGGGCTCACCTCGACCGGCATGAACGTGCTGCTGCTCGGCCCGGTACCGACCCCCGCCGTGGGCCGGCTCACCCACTCGATGAGGGCCGATTTCGGCATCATGATCTCGGCCTCGCACAACCCGTTCCATGACAACGGCATCAAGTTTTTCGGCCCGGACGGGTTCAAGCTGTCCGACGACGACGAGGCCGCGATCGAGGCGATGCTCGACGGCGAGATCGAGCTGGCCCAGCCCGGCAACATCGGCCGTGCCAAACGCGTCGACGAGGGCCGCCAGCGCTACGTCGAATTCGTCAAGACCACCTTCCCGGTGGGCAAGCGGCTCGACGGGTTGAAGGTGGTGATCGACTGCGCCAACGGCGCCGCCTACAAGGCCGCCCCCGAGGCGCTGTGGGAGCTGGGCGCCGAGGTGGTGGCGATGGGCGTCGAACCCAACGGTGTGAATATCAACGACGGCGTCGGCTCGACTGCGCCTGAGGCGGCCGCCCGGCGGGTGGTCGAAGAGGGCGCCGACCTCGGCATCTGCCTCGACGGCGATGCCGACCGGGTGATGATCATCGACGAGAAAGGCCGGGTGGCCGACGGCGACCAGATCATGGCGCTGTTCGCCTCGCACTGGGCCGAGGACGGGCGGCTCAACAGGGATACGCTGGTGGCGACGGTGATGTCGAACCTCGGGCTCGAACGCTTCCTCAATGGCCGGGGCCTGAGCCTGCTGCGCACGCCGGTGGGCGACCGTTACGTGGTCGAGGCGATGCGCGCCGGGGGCTACAACCTTGGTGGCGAGCAGTCCGGCCACATCGTGATGACCGACTACGCCACCACCGGTGACGGCCTCATGGCGGGCCTGCATTTCCTCGCCGAGATGGTGACCACGGGCCGGCCCGCGTCGGAGTTGACGAACGTGTTCGAGACGATCCCGCAAATGTTGAAAAACGTGCGCTTCGTGAACGGAAACCAGCCGCTCGAGGACAGTGACGTTCGAAAAGTGATCGAGGCGAGCGAGATCCAGCTGGAAGGCAAAGGCCGTCTGCTGATCCGCAAATCGGGCACCGAACCGCTGATCCGGGTGATGGCGGAATGCGAGGACGAGGGGCTGATGCAGGACGTGGTCGACCGGATCGTCGCAGAGGTCACTCGCGTCGCGGGGTGAGCGGGGCGGGGCGGCACGAACGGAGTTCGCCGGGGTCTTCGCCCGGCCGCGTCGTTTTCGCCTCTTCAAGCGTCGGCTGGTTCTTCCCGGTTTGGCCTGCATCGGGCAGGATGGCGGCGCAACCTCGTGAGGAGTCGCCGGATGATAACCCATGTCAAAGCTCTCGTCGTCGGCGGCGGTGCCGTCGGCGCCTCGATCGCCTATCACCTCGCCCGCGCGGGCTGGGCCGACGTGATGCTGCTGGAGCGCGACGAGCTGACCTCGGGCTCGACCTGGCACGCGGCGGGGCTGCTGCCGCTGTTCAACATGGGCTATGCCACCAGCCACATCCACGACTACTCGGTGAAATACTACAAGACGCTTGAGGAAGAGACCGGGCTGAATGCCGGCTTCTCGGTGGTCGGCAACCTGCGCATGGCGCAATCTCAAGCGCGGATGGACGAATACCAGCTCTACGCCACCACGGCCGAAAGCGTGGGCATCCCGCACGAGTTTCTCACCCCCGACGAGATCAAGGCGCGCTGGCCGCTGGTGCGCACCGAAGACCTGATCGGCGCGCTCTACCACCCCACCGATGGCTACATCAACCCGGCCGACGTGACGATGGCGATGGCCAAGGGCGCGCGTCAGCGCGGCGTGGTGATCGAACGCAAGTGGCAGGTCGACGGCTACCGCTGGACCGGCTCCGAGTGGATCGTGACGGCGACGAAGATGGGCGAGAAGGGGGGCAACCTCGTGCCCACCGACGAGCAGGTGGAGATCCACGCCGAGCACGTGGTGACCGCCACCGGCAACCACGCCCAGCGCACCGCCGGGCTGCTGGGGCTCAAGATTCCGGCGATCCCGGTCGAACACCAGTTCATCGTGACGGAGCCCGATCCGGCGCTGGTGGAATACCGAAAAACCCACGGCGAACACCCCGTCCTGCGCGATGCCGACGCCAAATGGTATGTGCGCGAAGAGCGGGGGGGATGGATTCTCGGCCCCTATGAGCGTGGCGCGCCCGCGCGCTTCGCCTATGGCGTGCCCGACAGCTTCCGCGCCGACCTTTTCCCGCTCGATCTCGACCGGATCGAGGAAGAATACATGTCCATGATCCACCGCATCCCCTCGTCGGAGACGGTGGGGCTGAAGGACGATTTCAACGGCCCGATCTGCTATACCCCCGATGGCAACCCGCTGGTCGGCCCGGCGCCGGGATTGCGCAACATGTGGCTCGCCGAGGGGTTCAGCTTCGGCATCACGGCGGCTGGCGGCACCGGCTACTACCTCGCGCAGATGATGGTCGAGGGCGAGGCCGAGATCGACATGGCATCGCTGGACCCCAAGCGCTACGGCAGCTGGATGACCACCGAATATGCCTGCCGCAAGAACGAGGAATGCTACGACCACGTCTACGTGCTGCACCACCCCGACGAAGAGCGCCCGGCCTGCCGGCCCCTGCGCACCGCGCCGGCCTACGGACGCCAGAAGGCGCTCGGCGCGCAGTTCGGCCAGGTGAACGGCTGGGAGCGGCCAAACTACTACGGCCCCCTCGACGCCCCCGACAGCTTCGATCACGACGCGCGCTCGTTCCGGCGCGGCGGGTGGTGGCAATATGCCAAGGCAGAGGCCGAGGCGATCCGCGAGAGCGCGGGGATCATCGACGCGACGGCCTTCGCCAAGCACGTGGTCAAAGGCCCCGGTGCCGCCGCCTTCCTCGACTGGTTCACCACCAACAAGCTGCCGCGCGTGGGGCGGATCAACCTCACCTACGCGCTGACCGACGCGGGCACCACCCGCACCGAATACACCATCCTGCGCGAGGCCGAGGATCGCTTCGTGCTGATCTCGGCCGGGGCCTGGCACGCCTATGACCGCGACCACCTGCTGAAAGCGGTCGAGGACACCGAGGCGCGGTTCGGCCGGATCGAGGTGGAGGACTGGACCACCCGGATCGGCGTCTTCGCAATCGCCGGGCCGAACGCGCGCGCCATACTCGCCGAGGTGATCAAGGACGCAGAGCCGGAAACGGCCCTGTCCAACAAGCGCTTCCCCTGGCTTTCGGCGCAGAAGATCGAGCTTGGCATGTGCCCGCTGACGGCGGTGCGAGTCGCCTATACGGGCGAGCTCGGCTGGGAGCTGCATCACCCGATCGAGATGGGCAACTACCTCTGGGATCTGCTCCTGAAGGCGGGCGAAAAACACGGGCTGAAGCCGGTGGGCGCGCGGGCGCAGAACTGGCTGCGCCAGGAAAAGAGCTACCGCGCCTTCGGCACCGAACTCGGCCGCGACGCCACCCCGCTGGAAGCCGGGCTCGACCGGTTCGTCGACCTCGACAAGGACTTTCACGGCAAGGCGGCAATGCTGGACAAAGGCATCCGCTCGAAATGCGTGACCCTGCTGATCGACGGCCCGGACGACGCCGACCCCTGGGGCCGCGAGGCGCTATTTCATGAGGGAGGGAAGGTCGGCCGCCTCACCTCGGGTGGCTACTCGGTGGTCTTTGGCCGGTCCATCGCCATGGGCTACGTCCACCCGGACGCCGCCACGCCGGGCCAGACGCTCAAGGTGCGGATGCAGGGCAGGCTGTGGGACGTCGAGGTGGTCGAAGACAGCCCCTACGACCCGGCCAATGCGCGCCTCCGCCTGGACGGGTAGTCAGCACCCGGAAACCGGCCTTTTTCTTGGCGCAAATACCTCCGGGGGTTTGGGGGTGGAACCCCCATCCGGCCGGCCTGCAGGCGCTTCTCGCGCCCGCCGATCCGCGCTAGGCTGGCGCGCACAAGGGAGGCGCGCATGGCCAAGTATATCATCACCGGAAGCTGCCTCTGCGGCGCAGTGCGCTTCGAGATCACCCGGCCCGACCACATGACCAGCTGCAATTGCTCGGCCTGCCGGCGCTACGCCGCGCTCTGGGCCTATGCGCCCCCCGCAACCGCGCGGATCGATGCCGCGCCCGGCGCGACCATCGCCTACAGCCGGGGGGATCACAGCCTCGCCTTCCACTCCTGCGCCAGCTGCGGGGTGACAACCCACTGGGCGAGCCTGAGCGACGACAAGGTGGCGGTGAACCTGCGCCTGGCGGACGACCCGGCGGTGGTCACGGGCATCCCGGTGCGCCACTTCGACGGCGCCGAGAGCTGGACCTTTCTCGATTGAACCTGATCCGGCGGGCGGGCAGGCTGCGTAACACGCCAGACAGCGCAGGGAGTGCGGCAGGGTGAAACGGCAAAGACAGCTGGCGGGGGCCGGCCGGGCGGTGCGCACGCGGCTGGGTCTGTTGTGGCTTCTGGTCGGGCTGATCGCTCTGGTCGCCGCCACCGGTGTGGCAAAGCTCCGATTCGACGACGAACTCGTGCGCTTCTTCAACTCCGACATCGCCGCCTTCGAGGATTACGTGGCGCTCGGCCGCGCTTTCGAGGGCGACGGCAACGACGTGATCGCGCTGATCGAGGCGGCCGACCTTGCCGCGCCGGAGGCGGTCACGGCGCTGTCGGACTTCCTGCTCGACGCGCAGTTCATCCCCGGCATCCGCGCCGCGATCTCGCCCTTCGCGCTGCGCCTCGACGACGACCCGCTGTTCGCTTTTCCGCCCGCGCCGCAGGCCGAGCTGGCCGCCCGGCTCGGTCGCGCCCGCGCCGAGATTCCGCTGCTCGCCCGGCTCATGGCCGCCGACCGCGGCGCGATGCTGATCCTGTTCCCGATCTCCGAAAGCGACGAGGGCGCGCAGGCGGGGCGTCACAGCATTCTTGCCGCGCTCACCGCGCTCGCCGCGCGGGCCGAGGGGCAGGCGGACGTGACCATCCGGCTCTCGGGCTACCCGGTGCTGCGCGACGAAGTCTCGCGCGCACTCATGCGTGATATCGTCATGCTGATCGGCCTTGGCGTGGCGCTCGGCCTTACCGTGGCGATGATCACGCTGCGCAGCGTGCGGCTCGGCCTGCTCACCCTGCCGGGGCCCGCGCTTGCCGTGGCGCTCGGGGTGGGGCTGCACGGCCACCTCGGCGTGAGCATAAACACCATCACCATCACCCTGCCGGTGCTGATCCTCGTGCTCGCCACCTCCGACGCGATCCATATCAGCTTCGAACGCGGCCGCCAGGCCGCGCGCGAGAGCGCGCATGCCACCCAGCGCGCGATCCGGCGGGTCGCCGTCGCCTGCATCTTCGCCGCCGTCACCACCGCCGTGGCCTTCGCCGCGCTCGCCACCTCGCGCTCGGAGATTATCGCCGAGATGGGGCGGATGGGCGCGCTGGTTACGCTCACTTCCGTGGCCACGGTGCTGCTCACGCAAATGGTGGTGCTGACCACGGCGGGCCGCGCCGCCTGGTTCAACCGGCTGTTCGAGCGGCTGCATGAGCGCCCGCCCACCGGCCTTGGGGTTGGGCGGCTGCCGCATCTTGCGCTGGCCCGGCCCCGGCTCGTGGCCTGGGGCGCTCTCGCGCTTCTGGCGGGCTCGGCGCTGGCCTATTCCCAGGCGGGTCCGCGCTACTCACTGCTCGATTCGCTGCGTGCGGGCAGCCCGGTGCTCAGCGTGTTCGAGGCGATCGAGGCAAAGGTCGCCCCGGTGAGCCAGATCCAGGTGGTGGTGAACAGCACCGACGAAAGCGTGGTGCGCCAGGTCGGCGAGGTGGTGACGGGTGTCATGGGCGCGGCCCCGGTGCATTCGCTGGCCGACGTCGAGGGCGGCGCGGCCCGGCTTGCCCAGGCGCTGCCCGAGGTGCTGAGCGGGCGGCTCGTGTCGCAGGACGGCACGCAGGCGCTGGTGTCGGTGCCCTTTCCATACGTGAACGGGCAGCAGACCATCGCGCTCGCCGAACGGATCGAGGCGGCGCTGGCAACCGCGCCGGGGCTCGCGCCGGAAGCGGTCGGGCCGGTCACCGGGCTGCCGGTGATGTCGGCCCGGGTGGCGGGGGTGATCCTCGGCGAGATCAACCGAAGCCTGCTGGTTGCGCTCGCGGGCGTGGCGCTGCTGATCCTCGCCTGGCTGCGCAACCTGCGCGTGGCGCTGATCGCTCTCATTCCCAACATGCTCCCCGTTACCTTGATCGGCGGCTGGCTGATGCTCACGGGAAGCGGTATCGCCTTTTCCAACGGCCTCGCGCTCACCGTCGCGTTCGGCCTCGCAGTGGACGATACGCTGCATGTGCTCAACCGCCTGCGGCTCGCGGGCGGGGTCGACCGGATCACCCGCGCGGGGCTGGAGACCGCCTTTGACGAGATCGCGCCCGCGCTGGTGACCACCTCGGTGGTGCTGTTCCTCGGCATGAGCGGCACGCTGCTGGCCGAGAACAAGGGCGTGGCCGAGTTCGGCGCCATCGCCATGAGCGTGTTCGTGCTGGCGCTGGTCGCCGACCTCCTGGTGCTGCCTGCCGCGCTTGCGAGCTTCGGGCCGGGGTCTTACCTGAAGCGGCGGAGGACACCATGACCCGACTTGCCACCATCCTGACCGCGCTGCTGCCGCTCGCCAGCCCTGCCACGGCAACCGAGCTGTTTGCAGCCGCCGGGGACTGGGCCGGCGAAGGGCGCATCGCCATCGGCCCGGCCGCGCCGCTGGAACGCGGGCGTTGCCGCATCGAGATCGCGCCCGACCCCGCCGGGCAGGACGTGAGCATTACTGGACGCTGCGCCGTGGCGGCGGGCTTGTCCGACATCTCGCTCAGGCTCCTGCGCGGGCAGGGCGGCAGGGTGAACGCCGGAATCTGGTCGGCGGCAACCGGGCAGATTGTGCAGTTCGCCGGGACCGAGACCGCCGAGTCCATCACCCTCGCCGCGACCGCGCCGGTGCTGCTGGACGGGGTGGGGTATGAGGCGCGCGTCGAGCTGGTGGCGCCGGAGGCCGACGGCTTCACCCTGCGCCAGTTGCTGCGCGGCGAGGGCGAGACGGCCTGGCGGCTGGTGGTCGACATGGCGTACCGCCCGGCGGGGCGGTAGAAAGCCGGAATGCCCGGCGCGCGCGATGGGGGGCGCTGCCCCCCAAACCCCCCGAGGTATTTTTCCAAGAAAAAGTAACGGGGCATTAAGGGCGCCGCGCTAACCTGTCTGCGCGGTACAGGCTGAGGAGCCGATGACCGCCCAAGGAAAAGTCGCCGCCGCGCCGGTGTTACGCCCGGCGCGGCGGCGCATCCTTTTTCTTGGTCGAAATACCTCGGGGGGAGCGTTCATTTTGTCAGCAAAATGAGCGCGGGGGGCAGCGCCCCCAACCAACAGATCAAGCGCGCCGCAGGCGCACAGTTGGATCGGATCAAACCTCCTCCACGCTCAGAACGCCGGGCAGTGATTTCAGCGCGCCCTTGATCTGCGGTGTGAGCGGGAAGGTGGCGCCGAGGTCGATCTCGGTCTCGCCCGGCAGGGTCGGGTCGATCAGGCAGAGCGCGACGCTGCCGGGGCGCGCGCCTTTCGCCATATCGCCGGCGCGCCCGAGCAGGGCGGCCACGTGGCTCACCGCCTCGGGGCGTTCGAGGAACAGCTTGAGCGCCATGCCGCCGGCGTCCGCCGCGATGGTATCGACCGGCGCGACCGAGCGCGCCAGCAGTTTGAGCTGTTCGGATTCCATGTTGGCCTCGACCGTCACCACCACGTTGGCGCCGACCTCGAGGTGGTCGCGCGCGGCCTCCAACGTGTCGGAGAACATCGTCACCTCGTAGATCCCGGTCGGGTCTGACAGGCCGACGAAGGCGAAGCGGTTGCCGCGCGCCGATTTGCGCTCCTGCTTCGACGATACCGCCCCGGCCATCTTGGCAACATGCGGCCCACGCTCGGCCTTCTGCATCACCTCCTGCAACGTCATCACGCCCTTGCGCTTCAGCGCTGGCAGGTAGTCGTCGAGCGGGTGGCCGGAGAGGTAGAAGCCGATCGCCGTGTGCTCTTCGGCGAGGCGTTCATTCGGCAACCAGTCGCCCACCGGCGACAGGCGCGGCTCGGGCAGATCGTCGCCCGCCTCGCCAAACAGGCTGACCTGCGCCGAGGCGCGCTGCTCGTGGATCGCGGCGGAATAGCCCACCAGCGCATCGAGGCTGTCGAACACCCGGGCGCGGTTGGGGTCGAGCCCATCGAAAGCGCCGGCGCGCGCCAGCATTTCGAGCGGGCGCTTGCCGACACGCTTGAGATCCACCCGGCGGGCGAGGTCGAACAGCGTGGCGAAGGGCTTGGCGTCGCGCGCCTCGACGATCAGCTTCATCGCCTCGACGCCGACGTTTTTGAGCGCGCCGAGCGCGTAGTGGATCTTGCCGTCTTTCACCGTGAAAGTGGCGCCCGAGCGGTTCACGCACGGTGGCACGATCTCGATATCGAGCCGCCGGCGCACCTCTTCGGCATAGATGCCGAGCTTGTCGGTGAGGTGGATATCGCAGTTCATCACCCCGGCCATGAACTCGACCGGGTGGTTGGCCTTGAGCCAGGCGGTCTGGTAGCTCACCACCGCGTAGGCCGCCGCGTGCGACTTGTTGAAGCCGTAGTTGGCGAATTTCTCCAGAAGGTCGAACACCTCCGAGGCCTTCCGGGCATCTACCCCGTTCTCGGCCGCGCCGGCCTCGAACTTCGGCCGCTCGGCGTCCATCGCCTCCTTGATCTTCTTGCCCATGGCGCGGCGCAGCAAATCGGCGCCGCCGAGCGAATATCCCGCCATCACCTGGGCGATCTGCATCACCTGCTCCTGGTAGACGATGATGCCTTGCGTCTCTTCGAGGATGTCGTCGATCAGCGGATGCACCGAGGCGCGCTCTTTCGCGCCGTTCTTCACGTCGCAATAGGTGGGGATGTTTTCCATCGGGCCGGGGCGGTAGAGCGCCACCAGCGCCACGATATCCTCGATGCAGGTGGGCTTCATGCGCCTGAGCGCGTCCATCATGCCCGAGCTTTCCACCTGGAACACCGCCACCGTTTTCGCGCTGGCGTAGAGCTCGTAGGTGCGCGCGTCGTCGAGCGGGATGGCGTTGATCTGGTTCGTCGCCCCCTCGGCGGGCTCGTAGAGCTGCGCCCCGTCCGGGCCGATGTGCAGATCGCGCCCCTGGCCGTGGATCTGGTCGATCGCGTTCTGGATCACGGTGAGCGTTTTCAGACCGAGGAAGTCGAATTTCACCAGCCCCGCCTGCTCGACCCATTTCATGTTGAACTGGGTGGCGGGCATGTCCGAGCGCGGGTCCTGGTAGAGCGGCACCAGCTCATCGAGCGGGCGGTCGCCGATCACCACGCCCGCGGCATGGGTCGAGGCGTTGCGCAACAGCCCCTCGATCTGCTGGGCGTATTTCAGCAGCCGGTCGACCACTTCCTCGGCGCGGGCCTCTTCGCGCAGTCGCGGCTCGTCCTTCAGCGCCTTCTCGATCGAGACCGGCTTGACCCCCTCCACCGGGATCATCTTCGACAGCCGGTCGACCTGCATGTAGGGCATCTGCAGCACCCGGCCCACGTCGCGCACCGCCGCTTTCGACAGCAGCGCGCCGAAGGTGATGATCTGCGCCACCTTCTCGCGGCCGTATTTTTCCTGCACGTATTGAATCACCTCCTCGCGGCGATCCATGCAGAAGTCGATGTCGAAGTCGGGCATGCTGACCCGCTCGGGGTTCAGGAAGCGTTCGAACAGCAGAGAGTAGCGCAAGGGATCAAGGTCGGTGATGGTGAGCGAATAGGCCACCAGGCTGCCCGCGCCCGAACCCCGGCCGGGGCCGACCGGGATGGTGTGGTCCTTGGCCCATTTGATGAAGTCGGCGACGATCAGGAAGTAGCCGGGAAAGCCCATCTGCTCGATGATCCCAAGCTCGAAGGTGAGCCGCGCGTCGTAGTCTTCGCGCGGGGCCGCGGGCTCGATCACGGCCAGGCGGCGCTCCAGCCCGGCCCAGGCCTGGCGGCGCAGCTCCTCCACTTCGTCATCGGCGAACTTCGGCAGGATCGGGTCGCGTTTTTGCGACATCACCGCGCAGCGGCGCGCGATTTCCACCGTGTTGTCAATCGCTTCCGGCAGATCCGCGAACAGCGTGATCATCTCCTGGGGCGATTTGAAATAGTGCTGCGGCGTGAGGTGGCGGCGCGGCTCCTGCTGGTCGACGTAAGCGCCCTCGCTGATGCAGATCAGCGCGTCATGGGCTTCGTAGAGGGAGGATTTGGGGAAGTAGACATCGTTGGTGGCCACCAGCGGCAGGCCCATCGCATAGGCGATCTCGACAAAGCCGCGCTCGGTGAGGCGTTCGGGCTCGGTGAGCTGGCCGCCCTCGCCGGGGTGGCGCTGCAACTCGACGTAGAGCCGGCCCGGATAGCTGCGCGCGAGCCGCTGCATCAACGCGTCCGCCTGCGCGCGGTGACCCAGCTGCAAAAGCTGTCCGACCGGCCCGCCGGCGCCGCCAGAGAGGCAGATCAGCCCCTCGCCATGGGCGTCGAGTTCATCGAGGGTGACCAGCGGCACCCCGTTGTGCTTGTCGACATAGAGGCAGGAATTGAGCTTGAGCAGGTTCGCGTAGCCTGCCTCGGTCTGGGCCAGCAGCACCACCGGGGCAGGGGGCCTGGCCTTTTCGCCCGGCGCGGGGCTGTCCCAGCCCACCGAAACCTGGCAGCCGATGATCGGCTGCACCCCGGCCGCGCTGGCGGTCAGGGAAAACTCCAGCGCGCAGAACATGTTGTTGGTATCGGTCACGGCGACGGCGGGCATGCCCATCGCCTCGCACATCCCCGGCAGTTTTTTCACCGGCACGGCCCCTTCGAGCAGCGAATACTCGGTGTGGGTGCGCAGGTGGATGAATCGGGGCTGGGCTGACATGGGCGCGAGTATAGGCCCGGCGGCGGCGGCGCCAAGCGCTCAAAGCGGTGCGCGGCGTAAAGTTTGGCTTGACCGCCAGGCGGGGCGAGGCAGATACTTAGCAACATGGCTAACCAAGTGGATCAACTCTTTTCCGCCCTCGCCGACCCGACCCGCCGCGCGGTGCTCGAACAGCTCGCCGAGGGCGCACGGACGGTGGGCCAGCTCGCCCGCCCGCATGACATGGCGCTGCCCTCGTTCCTGCGCCATATCGAGGTGCTGGCGGCGGCCGGGCTGGTGGTGACACGCAAGCAGGGGCGCGCCCGGATCGTGGCGCTGAAGCCCGGCGCGCTGCTCGAGGTCGAAGACTGGCTCGACAGCCAGAAGCGGCTCTGGGAGGGGCGGCTCACCCGGCTCGAAGTGCTCGCCCGGCGCGTCGAGGCGCAGGAGGGGGCGATCCCCGAGAGCTGGAAAACCGATTGATTTCAACCCTCCAGATGGAGCGCGCGTGATAGATTATTTTGCCTTCGACCCCGCAACCGATCTTGAATTCTCGCGCGTGATCGCCGCCCGGCCCGAGACGGTCTGGCGCTGCCTGACCGAGGCGGCGCTGCTGCAAGAGTGGTTCTGTCCCAAACCGTGGCAGGCACATGACGTGGTGATCGAACCGCGCCCCGGCGGGCGGATGTTCACGCCGATGCGGGGCCCCGACGGCGAGGCGGTGCCAGGTGCCGATGGCTGTATCCTCGTGGCCGAACCCGGCCGGGCGCTGGCCTTCACCGATGCGATGGGGCCGGGCTTTCACCCGAAGGCGGAGGGGTTCATGACCGGGGTCTACCTGCTTGCGCCCAGCGAAGCCGGCACGCGGCTGACCGCGCGCGCCCTTCACGCCAGCGCCGCGGACCGCGACACTCATGCCGGGATGGGGTTTCACCAAGGCTGGGGCACCGCCGTCGACCAGCTCGCGGCGCTCGCCGAGGGGCTGTGACGAACGCAGTCGTGACGGCGCGATCCGGCGGCGCGGCGCGCGCTTGCTCAGCCCTTGCGGCCGAGCAGTTTGCCGGGCCAGCCGGTCATCGTCGCGGTGATCTTGCCGAGCAGCTGCTTCGAGACCCGTTTTTCGATGTCGGAATAGCTGGCCTCGCCTTCGAGCAGGTCGAAGAACGCCTGGCGCATGGTCTGGCTGCTGGCCAGCTTTTCGCGGAACAGCCCGCTGAGCTTTGACGAAAAGGCGTATTGGCGCAGCTTGTTGGCCTTGTCGAGCTCGCCCTGGATGTATTTGACCCGGCCGTGGTAGCCGGTGAGCGCCCCGGCCGGCTTACCCGCCGCCAGCGCTTCGCCCGCCGCCTCGGCCGCCGCCGCGCCGCTTTCCATCGCGTAGGCCAGCCCCTCGCCGGTGAGCGGATCGACGAAGCCCGCCGCATCGCCCACGAGCAGCACATTGCCGCGCCCCGGCACCTTCTTGTAGTCGCCGAACGGCAGGTGCGCGCCCTTGATCTTCACATCCTCCGCCTCGACCCCCTGCAGCTTCAGGTACCGCGCCATGCGCGCCTTGATGTCCTGGTCGATCCCCTTGATCGCGCCGAGGCCGATGGTGCGGGTGTCTTTCTTGGGGAAGTTCCAGCCGTAGCCCCATTGGACGATGCGGAAGTCGATCGACATCACGTCGTCTTCCTCACAGCCGCCGGGCACTTCCGCCTCGAACGCGAAGCCGATCTTGGAATCGTCGAACGCCTTGCCGAACAGGTGCTTGGCCACCGGGCTGGCGGCGCCGTCGGCCCCCACCAGCACGCCGTAGCGCAGCGTCTCGCCGCTGCTGAGCGTCAGGCTGTTGGCCGCATCGTCGATCTGTTCGACCCGCGTGCCCTGGTAATCCTCGGCGCCCGCCGCGATCGCCTCGTTCAGCAGCCGGTGGTCGAAATCTATCCGGTAGGTATAGGTGAGATCGTAGGGCGCGCGGAACTGCGCGAGGTGCTGGCCATCCCATTTGAACGCCACCTTGCGCGAATAGAGAAAGTGCTCGCGGTCGGGCTCGAGGCCGAACACCGCCTTCAGCGCCTTGTGGCCCCGCCCCGAGAGCAGCGCGCCGCAAAGCTTGTGGCGCGGGAACACGGCCTTGTCGATCACCGCCACCGAGAGCCCGAGCGCGCGGGCGCGCCGCGCCGCCGATGAGCCAGCCGGACCGCCGCCGATCACCACCACGTCATAGGATTTCACATTGTCCGTCATCGCGCACCTCGCTCAGTTGCGGGCGGTTCTACGCGAAACGTCCGCATAGGAAAAGGCAACATCGCGCTCGGCCAGCCAGTTGGCGAATGCCGCCACCTTGTCGTCGAGCGAGCAGGTGGGGGGCAGGCTGTCGAGATGCGCCTGGTAGTCCAGCCGAAGCTGGAGCTGTTGGTCCGCGCTCAGATCTTTCCACGCCGTCATGTCGCACCCCAGTTGCCCCGGCCAAGATGGGGTTGAATCGCCCGCGCCTCAAGCGCACATATGCGCCAACTCGAATATTGAAGGATCTGAACCATGGCCGCTGCGATGAAACTCACCTGCCTCGACTGCGGCGCGGTCAACCGCGTGCCCGAGGACAAGCTGGGCGCCGGGCCGAAATGCGGCACCTGCGGCACCAAGCTGAACGACGGCAAGGTGCGCGAGATGGATGCGGGTGTGCTCGCCAAGGCGTCGAAGTCCGACAACGTGCCGCTGCTGGTCGATTTCTGGGCGCCCTGGTGCGGCCCGTGCCGGATGATGGCGCCCGAGTTCCTGAAAGCGGCGCAGGCGCTGGGGCCCAACGCGCGGCTGGCCAAGATCAACACCGAGGATTACCCGAAGGTCAGCCAGAAGAATAACATCCGCGGTATCCCGACGATGATCCTCTACCAGAACGGCCGCGAAGTGGCGCGCCAGTCGGGCGCCGTGCCGGCCAGCGCGATCGAGCAGTTCGTGCGATCCAAGTCGAAAATGCCGGGCTGAGACCGGGCGCGCGGGGTGGCACTTTTCGCCCCGCTTTGTGCTTGACAGGGCGGCCGGGAAAGGCCAGATAGCACCGCGTTGGGGCCGTAGCTCAGTTGGGAGAGCGCGTCGTTCGCAATGACGAGGTCAGGGGTTCGATTCCCCTCGGCTCCACCAACACACTCCCCTGTCATTCCGAATTGTTCGAACAATTTCGTTTGGCCACCATTCCTTTCCAACATTTTCCCAACGTGCGGTTCTGCAATGCTCGGCGTCGCCGCCAGCACAGGGCCACAAGCACGACATCTGATCGCGACTCCCGGTTGCGTTGGACCCAATCCCCACCAGGCAGCGCCCCGCCGTTTGATACGCTCCCCCGAGAGTCTGACCTGCGGCAGGCAGATGGCCCGCGCGGGTTTGAGGGGGGGTCTTGGCTGACGAAATCGCTTGCGGCGTGCACACCGAACCGCGGCCATCGCCCAGGACGCGTGTGTCTTTCGAAACGCCGGGCGCAGCGCATTGACGGCGCGCCGGCGGCCCGATCCATGCGCAAAAGCCCGGGCGAGGGTTTGTCTTCCACCCTTTCAGGCGGCGCGGCCCGGTGCGACCGGCCCGATCCCTGGTCCCCGCGACGGTCTGGCGATCACCCGCGCGCGCTCGATCGAGTGGGGAAAGAGTGTTGACAACATCGTCATAATGACGAATTCGTCACCTGAAAACGGCCGACGAGGTTTCCATGATTCGATCTTCCCTTTTTGCGATTCTCGTTGTCTCGAGCCTGCCCGATGCCGTGGGCGCGCAGACCGCCTTTCCGGTCGAGATCGTCACGGTGCATGCCGCGCCGCGGGTGCTCGAGAACCGACTGGTGGGCCGGATCGAGGCCGCCAATTCCTATCCCGGTGCCTTCCGCGCCGGTGGCCGGATCGTCGAGATCGCGGTCGAGACCGGCGACCGTGTCGCCGGGGGCACAGTGATGGCGCGGATCGATGACACCCAACCGCAGGCGGCGCTTGCAGGAGCGCGGGCCGGGCTCGATGCGACGCAGGCGGCGCTGCGCCAGGCCGAACAGGCCCGCGACCGCGCCCGCAGCCTGCTCCAGCGCGGCGTAGGCACACAGTCGCAGCTCGACACCGCCGACGAAGCCTGGCTCGCCGCGCGGGCCAGCCGCGACCAGGCGGCGGCCCGGCTTTCCAGCGCCGAGCAGGCGCTCGAAGACACCGTAATCCGCGCCCGCGAAGACCTCGTGGTGCTCGACCGGTTCGCCAATCCCGGCGAGATTATCGGTGCCGGCGGCGAGGTGTTGTCGCTCGCCACCGAGGACCGGCTCGAGGCATTGTTCCTGTCGCCCGACATGGTCGGGCTGGGGGACATGCGCAGTGAGCCGGCCGAACTGCGCCCCGACGGGCAGGCCCCGATTGTCACCCGGATTACCGAGATCTCTCCGGTGCTGACCGCCACCGGCACCGTCGAGGTCCGCGCCGAGATCCCCGCCGACGTGGCGCGCAGCCTCACCATCGGCGACACCCTCGAGGGCGAGATCCGGAGCCAGACCGCGCCGGTGTTCACCGTGCCGTGGACCGCGCTCACCGCCACCTCCGCCGGCCCGGCGGTCTGGACGGTGAACCCCACCACCATGGCCGTGCACCTCACCCTGATCAGCATCGACGGCTACGAGGATTTTTCCGTCGACATCGCCGCCGGCCTTGACGACGGCGCGCTGGTGGTCGGCGCCGGATCGCAGGCGCTCTACGAGGGCATGATCGTCGCCCCGGCGGGAGGGACCGAATGAACCCCATGATCTTCGCTTTGGCGCTTGCCGTCCTGCCGCCCGCCGCCCTGGCCCAGAGCGAGGCGCTGGCCGGCCCGGCCGCGCCGCGCCCCGTCATCTCCGAGATCGTCACCGCCGATCCGGTCCGCGCCCGCAGCTTTCCCGGCGTGATCGAGGGTGAAAACCCGGCGATGCTGGGCTTTCTCACCGCCGGACGGCTGGCCACGGTCGCGGTCGAGACCGGCGACCGGGTCGCGCGTGGCGACGTGCTGGCAACGCTCGATCAGGTCACGCTGGAACAGGACCTCGCCGCCGCCCGCGCGGCGTTTGAGGCGGCAGAAGCAAAGGCCACGCTCGCGGTTCAACAATACGAGCGGGTGGCGACGCTCAACGAACGCGGCGTTGCCAGCGCCGCGGTGCTCGACGATACCGCCGCCGGCCGTGACGCCGCCGTGGCCCAGGCCGCGAGCGCGCGCGCCAGCCTCACCCGCGCGCAGGACGCCGCCCGCTACGGCACCCTCACCGCCGCGCGCGACGCGATCGTGTTGCAGGTGCTGGCGAAGGTGGGCACCACCGTCTCCAGCGGCATACCGGTGGTGGAACTTGCCGATCCGGTGGGCCGTGACGCGGTGATCGACGTGCCCGACGCCTTTGCCGCGCTGTTGCCGCCCGGCGCCCCCTTCAGTCTCAGCCGCCATGGCCAGGACAGCCCGCCGGTGAAGGCGGTGCTCTCGGTGGTCGAGCCGGTGAGCGATACCAGCCTCGGCACCCGCCGGCTGCGCCTGACCATTGACGAGCCACCGGAGGATTTCCGGGTCGGCTCGCTGGTCGCGGCCAGCTACGCTGCCGAGACCGCGCCGCTGATCACCGTGCCGCGCGTCGCCATCCTCGAGACCGAGGCCGGCCCCGGTGTGTGGCGGGTCTCGGGCGCCCGGCGGGAGGTGCATTTCGCGCCCGTTGCCCTCGGCGCCGGGATCGGCGACCGGGTCGTCGTGACCAGCGGCATCGCGGCGGACGATGAGATCGTCACCCGCGGTGTGCATACCCTGATCGAAGGCCAGAACGTGGGAGACCGGCTGGAATGAAGAGCTTTAACCTCTCCGAGTGGGCGCTGAACCATCGCTCCTTCACCTGGTTTCTGATGATCGTCTCGTTGTTCGCGGGCGCCATGAGCTATGCCTCGATGGGCCGCGAGGAGGATCCGACCTTCTCGATCCCCACCATGGTCGTGGCCGCGGCAATGCCCGGTGCCACCGCCGAGGAGACGCTGACCCAGGTGACCGACCGGATCGAGCGCAAGCTGCAGGAGCTTGACGGGATCGACGTCACCCGCTCGGTCACCTATCCCGGCCAGGCGGTAGTCTACGTCGACATGGGCGACGACGTGAAGATCGACGATCTCGACGCCACCTGGCTCCGGGTGCGCAACATGATGTCGGACATCCGCGGTGAGTTTCCGCAGGAGTTCCAGGGCTTCTCGTTCAACGACGACTACGGCGACGTGTTCGGCAACATTTATGCCTTTACCGCCGATGGCTATTCCCCGGACGAGGTGAAGACCTATGTCGAGCGGATCCGCGACCAGGTGCAAAAACTCGACGCCGCAGGCAAGGTCGAGCTCATGGGCACAAGGGATCGGGTTGTTCATATCGAGTTCTCGGCCACGCGCCTTTCCGCCCTCGGGCTCGATGCCCAGGCCGTGCTCGGTGCGCTCTCGGCGCAGAACCAGATCGTGCCCTCGGGCTCGATCCAGACCTCGGCCGAGCGCATCCTGATCCGCGTGAGCGGCCAGTTCGACGATGTCGCCGCGCTGGCCGACGCGCCGCTCAGGATCGGCGGCGTGTTCTTCACGCTGGCCGACGTGGCCAATGTCACCGCGGGCTATGCCGACCCGCCGAGCAGCCTCCTGCGCTTCGACGGAGAACCGGCGGTCGGGCTCAAAGTGGGGATGCGCGACGGCGAGAACATTCTCGATTTCGGCGCCGAGCTCGATACGCTGATGGCCGAACTCGAGGCCGAGCTGCCGATCGGCATCGCGGTGCACAAGGTCGCCGACCAGCCGCAGGTGGTCGAGGAAAGCGTCGGCCACTTCCTCAAGGCGCTGGCCGAAGCGGTGGTGATCGTGCTGCTGGTGAGCTTCGTCTCGCTGGGCATGCGGGCGGGTTTTGTCGTGTCGTTGGCGATCCCGCTGGTGCTGGCGCTCACCTTCGTGGTGCTCGACATGATGGGGATAACGCTGCAACGGATCTCGCTCGGAGCGCTGATCATCGCCCTCGGTCTGATGGTCGACGACGCGATGATCACGATCGAGACGATGATCTCGCGGCTGGAACTCGGCGAGGGCCGGTCCAAATCCGCCGCGCATGCCTGGACCTCGATCGCCTGGCCGATGCTCACGGGCACGCTGATCACCGCGGCGGGCTTCATCCCGATCGGGCTGAACGGTTCGGCGGCGGGCGAATACACCCGCTCGCTGTTCTACGTGATTACCATCTCGCTGTTGATCTCCTGGGTCGTCGCGGTGCTGTTCGCCCCGGTGCTGGGCGCCACCTTCCTGCCGAAGAACTGGAAGCACCACGACCCGGCGCCGGGGCCGCTGCGGCGGATGTTCCATCGCCTGCTGCGTCTTGCGATGCGCTTTCGCTACGCCACGATCATGCTCACTATTGCCGTCTTCGCCGTCTCCGTCGCCGGGCTTGGCAAGGTCGAGCAACAGTTCTTCCCCACCTCCGACCGGCCCGAAGTGGTGGTCGACGTGGCGCTCAGGCAGAACGTGAGCTTCTATGCCACCGATACCGAGATGGCCGCCTTCGACGACTGGCTGTCCGAACAGGCGGGCGTGGACTACTGGACCACGTATGTCGGCCAGGGCGCGCCGCGTTTCGTGCTGACCCTGCAAGGCCCGACCGCCGGACCGCACGTGGCGCAGGTGGTGATCATGACCACCGGGCAGCAGGCGCGCGACCAGCTGGTCGAGGCGATCAACACCTATTCCGAGGCGCGGACCGGGGTCGATTTCTTCGCCAAGTTCATCGAGCTCGGACCGCCCGTCGGCAAGCCCGTGCAATACCGCATCACCGGCCCCGATGCCGATATTCTGCGCGACAGCGGCCGCGAACTGGCCGCCGTGCTCGCCCGCGACGACCGGCTGCACGCGATCAGCCTCGACTGGAACGAGCCGGTGCGCGTGGTGCGCGTGGCGCTCGACCAGGCCCGGCTGCGCCAGCTCGGCCTCACCCAGTCCGACGTCGCCGGGGTGCTGTCGAGCCTGTTCGAGGGCAACCGGGTGACCCAGCTTCGTCAGGGCCGCGATCTGGTCGATGTGCTGATGCGTGGCGAGGCCGACGACCGCACCTCGCTGGCGGCGCTGCAGAACCTGCAGTTCGCCGGCGCCGGCGGCGTGCCAATCCCGCTGTCTTCCATCGCCACGCTGGAATGGACCACCGAGCAGCCGATCCTTTTCCAGCGCAACCGTGAACCCGAGATCACCGTGCGCGCGGCAATCCGCACCGACGACCAACCGGCCACCATCGTCAAGGCGCTGGAGGAAGATATCGCCGCGTTCCGGGCGGCGCTGCCGCGCGGTTTCGAGGTCGCTCTGGGCGGCACCGTGGCAGAAAGTGCCGACAGCCAGGCGCCGATCATCGCCGCCGTGCCGATCATGATCTTCATCATCCTGCTGCTCACGATGATGCAGGTGCAGAGTTTCCGCACCATGTTCGTGGTGATGGCGGTGGCGCCGCTCGGTTTGATCGGCGTGGTCGCCCTGTTGCTGGTCTCCGGCGCACCGCTCGGCTTCGTCGCCTTCCTCGGTGTGCTGGCGCTGATCGGCATCCTGATCCGCAACTCGATCATCCTGGCCCAGGCGATCGACGATCTGATCGCCGAGGGAAAGAGCCGGTGGGATGCGGTGTTCCTCGCCTCCGACCAGCGGGCGCGCCCCATCCTGCTGACCGCCGCCGCCGCCTCTCTGGCTCTGATCCCGATCTCGCGCCAGGTGTTCTGGGGGCCGATGGCCTACGCGATGATGGGCGGCATCATCGCCGGCACGCTGATCACGCTGATCTTTGCGCCCGCGCTCTATGTCGCCGTCTACCGCGTGCGGCCCGGCAAGGGCGACGAGACGTGACCGGGACGGTGCCCGCGCAGGACGACCACCGCACCCGGGTGGGGCGGGCACGGCGCGAAAAGACCCGCGCCCGGCTGATCGAGGCCGCCACCCTCGTCTTCGCCGAGTTGGGGCCGGAGGCGGCGCAGATCGACCACGTGATCCGCCAGGCCGGGATGTCGCGTGGGACGTTCTACAATTACTTCCGCTCCACCGACGAGCTGTTGCACGCGGCCAAGGATGCGCTGGCCGCGGAGATGGTGGCGCTTGTCAGCGCCGCTTCGGACCCCGCCGCGGCGCCGGCGAAGCGGCTCGCCGATGGCATCAAGACCTTCGTCGACCTGGTTCAGCGCCATCCGCTTCTGCTCGATTTCACCGGCCGGCTGGGGCTGCGCAACCTCGGCACCGGCTGGCTGGTGCCGACGCTCGCACAAGCCGACCTCACCATGGTGATCGCGGACGATGTGGCGGGGCACCTGACCCTGCGCATGGCCGGCGATATCCTCGAAGCCTCGACCCTTGCCCTGCTCCTGCGCCTGATGGCGGGCGAGACGGTCGATGTCGCGGGCTTCGTTTCGGCCATGCTCAGGATGCTCGGATATCCCGCCGCGGAAGCGATCCGCATCGCCGAGCGGCCCTTGATACCGCTCGTGGTGCCCCGCGACAGCCTCATCATCCGCAGCGAAACCGCGCGCCGCCGGGCTGCGCGCCCCCCCGTTTGAAGCACGCTGCGACAGGTGCCATGAGGTGCCCCGATCGCGTGTGCGGCGGCGCGCGGGCCCGCCGGGCTTGCCCCGTCAGTCGGCGGTCGATCCCTCTTCGTCGCGGCGCGCGTGCATGCGCGCCTTGACCATCCGGCCGACGAACAGCGGCAGCACGAAACCGACGATGGCGACCGACCAGAGCGCGATCGAGAGCGGGCTGTCGACCAGCGTGCCGTAGTCGCCGTTCGAGATCGTCACCGCGCGGCGCAGGTTGTTTTCCATCGTGTTGCCAAGCAGCGTGCCGAGGATCACCGGCACGAGCGGCACGTCGAGCTTGCGCAAGACCCAGCCCATCACACCGAAACCGATCATCACCAGGAGGTCGAAGGACGAGCCGGAGATGCCGTAGATGCCGACGAAGCTGACCATCGCCACCACCGGCATCAGGATGCGCGGCGGCACCATCAACAGCCGGGTGAACAGCCCGACCATCGGGATGTTCATCGCCAGCAGCATGAAGTTGGCGATGAACAACGCCGCGATCAGACCCCAGACCACATCGGCGTTATTGGTGAACAGGAGCGGGCCGGGGGTGATGTTGAGCGAGAGCAGCACCGCCAGCAGCACCGCCGTGGTGCCCGATCCGGGCACGCCGAGCGCCAGCATCGGCACCAGCGCGCCGCCGGCGGCGGCGTTGTTGCCGGCCTCGGGGGCGGCCACGCCGCGCGGATCGCCCTTGCCAAAGGTGCCGTCGCGGTCAGACAGGCGTTTCTCGACCGAATAGGAGATGAACGAGCCGAGCGAGGCGCCCGCGCCGGGCAGCACGCCGGCGACGAAGCCGAGCAGCGACGAGCGCAGCATCGTCGGCGTGGTCGCTTTCAGCATCGACCACGAGGGGGTGAGGCGCCCCACCTTCACGGTGCCGGGCCCGGCCGCCGCCGCGCCGTGGCGGTGTTCGAGAAAGATGAACACCTCCGACAGGGCGAACAATCCGACGATCGCCACGAGGAAGTCGAGCCCGTCATACAGGTGCACTTCGCCGAAGGTCAGGCGCGGCACGCCGGTCTGGGTATCCACGCCGATGACAGCAAGGCCGAGGCCGAGCATCGCGGCGAAGGCAGACTTGGCCTGGTTGGTGGACGACACGCCGCCAAGTGTGGCGAAGGCCAGCGCGAACAGCGCGAAATACTCCGCCGGGCCGAACAGCAGGGCGAATTTCACCAGTTGCGGGGCGAGCAGGATCAGCCCCCAGGTGGCGAGAAAGGCGCCGACGAAGCTGGCCACGCCCGAGAGCGAAAGCGCCTCGCCGGCCTGGCCCTTGATCGCCATCGGGTGGCCATCGAGGCAGGTCATCATCGCCGGTTCGTCGCCGGGAATATTCAGCAGGATCGACGAGATCCGCCCACCATACATCGCGCCGTAATAGACCGAGGTGAGCAGGATCATAGACGGTGTCGGGCCAAGGCCCATGGTGAAGGCGAGCGGGATCAGGATCGCCACGCCGTTCGAGGGGCCGAGCCCGGGCAGCGCGCCCATGACCGTGCCGAGGAAGGTGCCGAGCAGCGCCAGCCAGAGGTTTTGCAGCGTCAGCGCGGTGTGAAAGCCGTCGGCGAGAGAGGCGAGCGTGTCCATCGGGTTCTCCAGTCAGAAGCCGAACGGGCCGCGCGCGAGCGACAGGCCGAGAACGAGGTGAAAGATCACGTAGATGCCGAGCGCAGTGGCGATGCCCACCAGCACCGACTGCACCGGTGGCGTGCCGAGCCGCCAGGTCAGGTAGGTGGTGGCAAGCGCCGTGGCGATGATGAACCCCGCCACGTCGAGCAACTCGGCGTAGAGCACCATCACCACGACCGCGGCGAAAATTTCCACCAGCCGGCCCAGCCCGGGCCACTCCGGTTCGCTGTCGGGGCGCAGCGCGATCACCAGCGACGAGAGCCCGAGGATCGCCGCGACGCCAAGCGGGAAGGTTTTGGGGCCGACCGCGTCGGAGAGGAAGCTTTCCTCGATCCGCAGTGTCGCCAAGGCGTAAATGACCGCGAGGAAGACCCCGAAAGTCCCGAAAATCCGGTCGCTCATCTGCCTCTCCCCCGGTGGAATCGCGCGGCGGGGCCGGACCCCGCCGCGCAGGCCGTGCGGCCAGTCTACTTGATAATGCCGATCTCGCGCGAGATGGCTTCGATTTGCGCCACCGAGCCGGCGACGAACGCCTGGAACGCGTCGCCCTGCAGATCGAGCGGGGCCATGCCGTTGGCCGCCATCACCGCTTGCCACTCGTCCGAGGCGTAGAGCGTGGCGATCTTTTCGACCCAGGCGTTGTAGGCCTCGTCCGACATCCCGCCGGGCGCGTAAAAGCCGCGCCAGTTGGCGCCGATCGCGTCCACGCCCTGCTCGCGCGCGGTCGGGAAGGCGGCGAATTCACCCGGCAGGCGCTCGGGCGCCCGCACCGCGATCACGCGGATATCGCCCGAATCGACAAAGCCCTTGGCTTCCGAGATGTCGCCGGTGAAGGCCTGCACCGAGCCCGCGAGCAGCTGGGTGACCGCCTCGCCGCCGCCGTCGAAGGCGATGTATTTCACCGCGCGCACGTCGTCGATGCCATAGGCGTTGGCGGCGATCAGCACCTTGAGGTGATCCCAGCCGCCCACCGCCGAGCCACCGGCGATCGACACACTGGTCGGGTCGGCCTTGATCTCGTCGAGCAGTTCGGGAAGGGTCTGCACCGCGCTGTCGGCAGCCACGGCGATCACGCCGTAATCGGCGCCGACGGTGGCGACCCAGCGCACCTGGTCCATGGTGTTGCCGGGGTAGGCGCCCTGCGCCAGCCGGGTGGCGGTGGCCGACGAGGCGGCGACGATCAGGTCGTTGTTGTCATTGCGCTTGTTGATCACCTCGGCATAGGCCACGCCGCCGCCGCCACCGGCGAGGTTGACCACCTGCATGGTCTTGTCGATCAGGCCCAGATCCTGCAACGACTTGCCGACCTGGCGGCAGGTGAAATCCCAGCCGCCGCCGGGGTTTGCCGGCGCGATGCACTCGGGATTTTCCTGGGCGATGGCGCCGCCGGCGGCGAGCGTCAGGCCCGCGACGGCCACAGCCGCGCGAATGAGTTTGAAAGCCATGTGTGTTCCTCCACTGATGCCTCCGGGCGGCTCTCCCCCGCCGGAGCTGTGCCCGTTATACGGCTTGAACCTGTCACCAACCTGTCACAGGCTGCGTACCGCCGGGGAGGCCGGGGAGGAGCGATGCGGGTTTTGCTGGTGGAAGACGCCGAAGATCTGGCCGAGGCGACACAGGGGCGCCTCGCGCAGAGCGGCATGGCCTGCGATCTGGCGATGAGCCTGGGCGCGGCGCGCGCCTGCCTCGACGTGCAGGGCTACGACGCCGTGGTACTCGACATCAACCTGCCCGATGGCTCCGGCACCGAGCTGCTGCGCGAGATGCGCCGCGCCGGGCAGACCATGCCGGTGCTGATGCTCACGGCGCAATTCTCGGTCGACGACAAGCTCTCGGCCTTCAATCTGGGCGCCGACGACTACCTCGTGAAACCGTTCGATCACCGCGAGCTGGAAGCGCGGCTGCATGCGATGCACCGGCGCGACCAGGCCGACAAGACCGCCGAGTTGGTGCTGGGCGATCTGAGCTACAATGCCACCGCCGGGGTCGCCGCCGTCGCCGGCCGCCCGCTCGACCTGACCCGGCGCGAGTTTGCCCTGCTCGGGCTGCTGGTGAAAAGCCGGGGCCAGGTGCTGTCTAAGGAGCGGCTTCTGGAGGGGCTCTATTCGTTCGACGACGCGGTCGTCGGGGTGAACGCGATCGAGCTTTACGTGGCGCGGCTGCGCAAGCGGCTCGCCGGCAGCGCGGTCGAGATCCGCACCCTGCGCGGCCTTGGCTACCGGCTCGACGCGCATGGCTGAGCTGGTCCGCGCCGCGCCCACCCTGTCGCTTACCGCGCGGATGGTGGTCGGCCTCGCCGGGCTGCTCGCGGTGGGCAGCGTGGTGCTGTCGTTCGCCGCGTTCTCCTATGGCCGGGCCGCCGCGCGCGAGGCGTTCGACCGGTTGCTGGTCGGCGCCGCCAACGATATCGCCGCCTCGGTGTCGGTGATCGACGGCGCGCTGGTGGCCGATCTGCCGGAGTCGGCGTTCGAGCTCCTGGGCCTCGCCGCCGACGACCGGATCGCCTACCAGGTGCGCGGGCCCGAGGGCGGCGTGATCACCGGCTATGACGATCTGCCCGCCCCGCCGCGCGGCGCGCCCGATACCGCGCTCTACGATGCCGCCTTCACCGGCGAGCCCGCGCGCTTCATCCGGGTAACGCGCCGCTTTGCCGAGCGCCAGGTCTCGGGCAATGTCGAGGTGCTGGTGGGCCAGACCCTGCGCGCGCGCACCGAGCTGGCCTATGGCATCACCCGCAACGCGCTGGGTGGCCTCGCCGTGGGTGGGCTGGCAATGCTGGCCTTCGCCGTCTTCGTGGTGCGCCGGGCGCTGCGCCCGCTCGACCAGCTCGCTGCCCGCCTCGCCGCGCGCGACCCGCAGGACCTGACCCCGATCGACGCTGCCGTGCCGCGCGAAGTGTTTGGCATGGTGCAGGCGATGAACGGGTTCATGGGGCGGCTGAACCGCCAGTTCGGCACGATGAAGGGGCTGATCTCCGACACCGCCCACCAGCTGCGCACGCCGGTCGCGGCGTTGCGCGCGCAGGCCGACCTCGCCGCCAGCGAAAACGACCCGGCCCGGCGCGACCAGCTCGTCGCCCGTTTTCACAAGGGCACCGTGCGCCTCAGCGGGTTGCTCGACCAGATGCTCAGCCGGGCGCTGGTGATCCACCGCGGCGGCGCGGCACGGCGCGCGCCGGTCGATCTGCGCGACATTGCGCTCGACATTTTCGAAGCCGGCGATCACCGCCTCGTCGCCCCCGGCACCGAAGTGCGGCTCGATATCGGCGAGGCCCCGGTGATGGTGCTGGCCGATGCGCTCTCGCTGAGCGAAGCCGCCAAGAACCTGCTTGGCAACGCGCTCAGCCATGGCCGCGCGCCGGTCACGGTGGGCGCCGGGCGCGAGGGTGATACGGCGCGGCTCTGGGTGCGCGATGCCGGCCCCGGCCCGACGGCAAAGATGCGCGCACGGCTGGGCGAGCGCTTCGCGCGCAGCGCCGCCGCCTCGGGCACCGGCTCCGGGCTTGGCCTGTCGATCGCCCAGGCGGTGGCCGAGGCCTATGGCGGGCGGCTCGAGATGGAGCACGAAGCGGACGGCTTTCGCGTGTCCATCGTCCTTACCCCGGAGGGCGGCGCATGATCCGGCTTGTGCTTCTGCTCGCTGCCCTCGCCCTGCCCGCCAAAGCGCAGGAAGCCGTGCAGCACTTCGGCCCGGCCCAGGCCGAGCGCGAGATCACCCTGCGCACCACCACCGATATTGCGATCTTCGCTCCCACCGTCGAAGCCTTTCTCGCAACCCGCCCCGGCCTCGGGCTGGTCTATGAGCAATGGGGGTCGAACGATCTCTACGCGCTCACCGCCGCCGATTGCGCGGCTGGCGCGCCGGGGGCGGATATCGTGATCAGCTCGGGGGTGCATCAGATCGTCAAGCTGGTGAACGACAATTGCGCCGCCAGCTGGATCTCGCCGGACACCCAGGCACTGCCGCAGGCGCTGCGCTGGCGCGACCAGGTCTGGGGCGTGTCGCGCGAGCCGGCGGTGATGGTCTACAACCGCGCTTTGGTGCCCGCGCGCGAGGTGCCGCGCACCCGGTTTGATCTGCTCGATCTGTTGCGCCCCGAGGGCTCGCGCTACGCCGGGCGGGTGGCGACCTACGATATCGAGGTCTCGGGGCTGGGCTTTCTGTTCGCCTACATGGACAGCCAGGAGGCCAGCACGTTCGGCGCGCTGATGGAGGCCTTCGCGCGGTCCGGTGCGGTGGCGACCTGCTGTTCCGCCGAGATCATCGGCGGGGTGGCGCGCGGCGACTACCTGATCGCCTACAACGTGCTGGGCTCCTATGCCGCCGAGGCGGCGGGTGAAAACCCCACCCTCGGTATCGTCGCCCCGCTCGACTACACGCTGGTGCTGTCGCGCGCCGCGATCCTGCCGGGCCAGCGCCCCGGCCCGGAGGCGGGCGCGCTGCTCGACTACATCCTGTCGCCGGCCGGCCAGGGCACGATGGCGGCCGCACATCTGACCGCCGCGTCGATGTCGGCGATGCTGGATGAGGGCGACAAGGACGACGATGGCTGGCAGCGGCTGATCCCGCTCGCCCCGTCGCTGCTGGTGGCGATGGACCGGATGAAGGCCGCCCGGTTCATGGTGCGGTGGCAACAGGCCTTCTCGCGCTGACCTGGCGGCATCCAAACACATGGCGCGACGAAGCCCGCAAATCAGCTCGCGCGCAGGCCTTGGGCCGGGTGGGGGCTCGACACGCCCATGGCCTGCCCATACCGTAGGGCATCAATCGCCCGCTTTCGGAGCGTGCGCGACCTGGCCGGACCGCGATCCGCCTTCAACCCGGAAACACCATGGTTCTCGCCCTCGACACGGAATGGCTCTGGGATAGCTGGTATGTCCATGACGGCGCGCGCTGGCATGGGTTCTTCCTGAAGGCCGACAAGGCGCTCGGCGATCCCGATCTGCGCCACACCCACGTGACCCATGGCCACGCCGTCTCGGACGATCTCACCCACTGGACACATCTCGGCACCTGCTTTGGCCCGGCGCAAGGGCCGGCCTGGGACGATTTCACCACCTGGACCGGGTCGGTGGTGCGGGGGGACGACGCGCTGTGGCATCTGTTCTACACCGGCACGCGGCGCGACGAGGCGGGGCTGGTGCAACGGATCGGCCACGCCACCTCGCGCGATCTGCACCGGTGGGATCGGGTGGGCGACGGGTTTTGCCTCGATCTCACTGGCCAAAACGCGGACGCCTATGAGACTGAACACCAGCCCGGCCACTGGCATGACCGCGCGATGCGCGATCCCTGGGTGATGCGCGACCCAGACGGCGACGGCTGGCTGATGTACTTCACCGCCCGCGTTCCGGGCGTGGCCGAGGCGAATGCCGGCGGCGCGATCGGCTTCGCCACCTCGCCTGATCTGAACACATGGGAGCTTCACCCGCCGGTCTTCGCGGGTGGCTATGGCCAGCTCGAAGTGCCGCAGGTCTTTTTCGCGCGGGGCCGCTGGTATTGCCTGTTTTGCACGGAGGGGCGGCATCTTTCGGCGGCAGAGGTGGCGGCGATCCCCGGTGGGCCGGCCACCGGCTCGCACTACCTCACCGCCGACAACCCGCGCGGACCGTGGACCATCGCGCCCGGTCCGTTCCTCGACGCCGCCGACCCGGCCCACCGCTATGCCGCGCGCATCCTGGCGACGGGGGACGGGCTGAAGCTCCTCGGCTTCGCGCGGCGCGCCCAAGACGGCGGCTTCGGCGGCTGGATCACCGAACCGGTGGCTGTGCGGGTCGACGCGGACGGGCGCTTGCGGCTCGGTTAGGGCAGGCGCGGGAAGGCGTCGAGCGCCTCGGGGTTGTCGAGCGCGCCGAGGTTCTTCACCGCGCGGCCATGCACCACGTCTTTCACCGCCAGCTCCGAAATCTTGCCCGACTTGGTGCGCGGCACGTCCGCCACTTCGAGGATTTCGGCTGGCACGTGGCGCGGCGAGCTGCCGGCGCGGATCGCCGACTTGAGGCGCTGGATCAACTCATCGGTCAGCGCCTGCCCCGCGGCCATCGCCACGAACAGCACCACCCGCTGGTCGCCCTCCACCTCGTGGCCGATCACCACGCTCTCGCGCACCTCGGCGAATTTCTCCACCTCGGCGTAGATTTCCGCCGTGCCGATCCGCACCCCGCCGGGGTTCAGCGTCGCGTCGGATCGACCGTGGATCAGGAAGCCGCCGTGGGCGGTGCGCTCGGCGTAATCGCCCTGGCACCAGGCGCCGTCGAACAGCTCGAAATAGGCCTTGCGGTAGCGCGCGCCGTCATCGTCGCCCCAAAACCCGAGCGGCATCGAGGGAAAGGCGGTGGTGCAGACCAGCTCGCCCTTGTCGCCGGGCACGGCGGGGGTGTCGGGCGCCGACCAGACGTCGACCGTCATGCCGAACCCCGCGCCTTGGATCTCGCCCGAGAACACCGGCGCGGTCGGATCGCCGCCGACGAAACACGAGACGATATCGGTGCCGCCGGAGATCGAGGCGAGATGCAGATCCGCTTTCACCGCGTCGTAGATGAACGCGAACCCGTGGTTGAGCAGCGGCGAGCCGGTCGAAAACACCGTGCGCAGCGCGGGCAGGGTGCGGGTATCGGCCGGGCGCAAGCCGGATTTGCGCAAGGAGTCGATGTATTTCGCCGAGGTGCCGAACTGGGTGAAGCGTTCCTCGGCGGCGTAGTCCCACAGCACCTGCGGGCCGGGGGCGAAGGGCGAGCCATCGTAGAGCATCAGCGTCGCGCCACGCGCGAGGCCCGAGACCAGCCAGTTCCACATCATCCAGCCCAGCGTGGTGAAGTAGAACAGCCGATCCCCCGGCTTCACGTCGCCATGCAAGCTCAGTTCCTTGAGGTGTTGCAGCAGCACGCCGCCGCAGCGGTGCACGATGCATTTCGGCGCGCCGGTGGTGCCGGAGGAGAACAGGATGTAAAGCGGATGGTCGAACGGCACGCGGGTGAAGATGAGCGGCGCGGGGGCGTGGGGGGCGGTGAAGGCCTGCCAGCTCACCGCGTCCGGCAGGTTCGCCGCCACCGCGTCGGCAGTGCCGAGATAGTCGATCACCACGACCCGCTCGACTGTGGGCAGCCCCGCGCGCACCTCTGCCAGCTTGTCCGCGATCTCGATTTTCTTGCCGTTGTACCAGTAGCCGTCGGTGGTAAAGAACAGCTTCGGCTCGATTTGGGCGAAGCGGTCGAGCACCGCGCGGGTGCCGAAATCGGGCGAGGCCGATGACCACGTGGCCCCGAGCGAGACCACGGCCAGCATCGCCGCCACGCTTTCCGGCCGGTTCGGCAGGAGCCCTGCCACGCGGTCGCCCACACCGATGCCCGCCGCCTTCAGCGCCTGTTGCAGGCGCGAGACCTGCGCCGTGAGCTCGCCCCAGCTCCACGTCTCGGACGCCTTGTCTTCGCCGCGAAAGATCAGCGCCGGAGAATCTGCCGCCCCCGGCGCGAGGCCGAGCAGGTTCTCGGCGAAGTTGAGCCGTGCGCCGGGAAAGAAGCGTTCGCCCAGCAGGCCCTCGCCGGCGATCCAGGGCGCCGGGCCCTTGTCGCCGATCACGCCGAAGAAATCCCAGATCGCCGACCAGAAGGCGGCCCGGTTGGTCACCGACCAATCGCGCAGCGCCGCCCCATCGGCCAGCACCACCCCGTCATGATCGGCGAGAAAGGCGTTGAACCGGATGATCTCGCTTTGGCGGATACGGGTGTCGGACGGGGTCCAGATTGGCGTGGTCATGTCAGTGTCCTCTGCCTCGGTCATTGCCCAGCTTTTGCAGCATCGCGCGCCGGGGGCAAGTCAAACGCCCGCTATGCGGCTTGCGCGAGCGGGGGGAAGGGCGTGGCGCGCCAGCGTCACCGGCCACCGGATCCTTCAGGATCTGGCTCTGAAATCCCCGGCTGGCCCGGCGCCGCGCACCACGTCATTTGGCGCTTTTCGGCGCCCCCCCGCCCTCGATCCGGGGCCTTTCGCGGCGGCCGACCCCGCCAAAGATGTGCGAATAGTGCAAGCCGCGAGTCTCCAACCAACCCGATTCGTTGGCAAAACAAGAAAAAAATGATTTCCGCTTTACAGGACTCCGCGAATATAACTACCATATTTCGTAGGGACATGGCGCGTCAGACGCCAAACCCAGTAAAGGCACCAAGCTCTAGTGTATCTCGCTCCGCTAGGGTGTTCGAGCAGAAGGGGACAGCCATGGCGGCGACCGAGCATTATCTCGAAAGCGAAGACCTGCATCCAATCGACATCGTCGAGACCCTGGCGGAGCACCACGCCTGGGATTTCGACCGCGTCGCCGACGACCAGATCGCGATGGCGGTCGAGGGCCAATGGCGCACCTATTCGATCACGCTGGCCTGGAGCCCGTTCGACGAAACGCTCCGGCTGATCTGCACCTTCGAAATGGAGCCGCCCGAAGACAAGCTGCCCCGGCTCTACGAGGCGCTCAACCGCACCAACGACATGTGCTGGCACGGCGCCTTCACCTACTGGCACGAGCAGCGCCTGATGGTCTACCGCTACGGGCTGGTGCTCGCCGGTGGGCAATATGCCGGCCCCGAGCAGATCGACCGGCTGATCAGCTCGGCGGTGTCGAACTCCGAACGGTTCTACCCGGCCTTCCAGCTCGTGAGCTGGGGCGATCAGCCTGTTGAAGACGCGATGCAGGTGGCAATTGCCGAGGCCTACGGGCGAGCCTGAGTTTCCCAAGCGACGCCGCGCGATAAGCGGCACGTCAATCTCCCCCTGGCCCTCCCGTTTTCGGGGGGGCCTTTTTCTGTGGTTTTCTCCGCGCGGCCGGGCCGCTAGGGTGGCGCAAAACAGGGGGATCCCATGACCACGGACGATCTGGAAGCGCGCGGCCTGGTGCTGCTGGGGTGCGGCAAGATGGGCTCGGCGATGCTCGCGGGCTGGCTCGGGCAGGGGCTCGCGCCGGGCGCGGTCTGGGTGCTCGACCCGCAGCCGTCGGACTGGCTGAAAGCCACCGGCGTGCATCTGAACGCGGTCCTGCCCGCAGCGCCCGCGATCGTGCTGATCGCGGTGAAGCCGCAGATGATGGGCGCGGCGCTGCCCACGCTGGCGCGGCTCGGCGGCGGCGAAACGCTGTTCATCTCGGTCGCGGCGGGCACGCCGATCGCGGCCTATGAGGCGGTTCTGGGCGTGGCCACGCCGATCGTGCGCGCGATGCCCAACACGCCGGCCGCCGTGGGGCGGGGGATCACGGCGATGATCGGCAACGCCCATGCCACGCCAGCGCATCTCGATATGGCCGAGGAGCTGCTGAAAGCGGTGGGGCAGGTGGTGCGCCTCGACGACGAAGCCCAGATGGACGCGGTCACCGCCGTGTCCGGCTCGGGCCCGGCCTACGTGTTTCACTTGATCGAGACGCTGGCGGCGGCGGGCGAGGCCGAGGGACTGTCGGGTGACCTCGCCATGGCGCTCGCCAAGGCCACGGTGGCCGGGGCCGGCGCGCTGGCCGAAGCCGCCGACGAGAGCCCGGCGCAGCTCCGGGTGAACGTCACTTCGCCCGGCGGCACCACCCAGGCCGCGCTCGGCGTGCTGATGAACGAGGCCGACGGCTTCCCGGCACTCCTGCGCCGCGCGGTGAAAGCCGCCGCCGACCGCAGCCGGGAGCTTGGCAAATGAGCGAAGCGATCAGTTTCGACGACTTCCTGAAGGTCGATATCCGCAAGGGCACGGTGGTCGATGCCCAGCCCTTCCCCGAGGCGCGCAAACCGGCGATCAAGCTCTGGGTCGATTACGGGCCGGAGATCGGGGTGAAAAAATCTTCGGCCCAGATTACCGTGCACTACGCGCCCGAGGAGCTGATCGGAAAAGAGGTGCTCGCGGTGGTCAACTTTCCGCCGCGCCAGATCGGCAAGTTCATGTCTGAGGCGCTGGTGCTGGGCCTGCCCGACGAGGCCGGCGAGGTGGTGCTGATCGCCCCCGACAAGGCGGTGCCCAACGGCGGGCGGATGTTCTGATGAAAAAAATTCTCGTCACCCGACCGCTGCCGGAGCCCGTCATTGCCGCGCTATCGACGGCCAACAAGGTGGCGGTGCGTGCCGAGACCGGGCCGATGAGCGACGCCGAAATGGTCGCCGCCCTGGGCCGGTTCGATGCAGTCCTGCCCACCATCGGCGACCGGTTCACGGCCGAGATCTTCGCTGCCGCGGGCGAGATCCGCACGCGGCTCATGGCCAATTTCGGCGTTGGCTACAACCATATCGACGTCGAAGCCGCGCGCGCCCATGGCGTTGGCGTGACCAACACGCCGGGGGTGCTCACCGACGCGACAGCCGACCTCGCGCTCACCCTGATCCTCGCCACGGCGCGCCGGGCCGGCGAGGGCGAGCGGCTCGTGCGGGCCGGCGGTTGGACCGGCTGGCACCCGACCCAGCTGCTTGGCACCCATGTCACCGGTAAGACGGTCGGCATTGTCGGCATGGGGCGGATCGGCGAAGCCATCGCCCGGCGCTGCCACCATGGCTTTGGCATGGAGGTGGTGTTCTACAACCGCTCGCCGAAAACGCCCGCTCTGCCCGCACGCCAGATCGACACGCTCGACGCGCTGGCCCAGGCCGCCGATATCGTCGTCGCCGCCGTGCCGGGCGGGGCCGAGACGCATCACCTGCTGGGCAAAGCATTCTTCGCGGCGATGAAGCCCAGCGGGCTGTTCATAAACATCGCGCGCGGCGACGTGGTTGACGAGGCGGCGCTGATCGCCGCGCTTGGGGCGGGCGAGATCGCTGGTGCTGGGCTTGACGTTTATGAGAGGGAACCGGAGGTGCCGGACGCGCTCAAGGCGATGGAGAACGTCACCCTCCTGCCACATCTCGGCTCGGCCACGCTCGAGACGCGCACGGCGATGGGCATGCTGGCGGCTGAGAACATCCTCGCCTTCTTCGCGGGCCAAGAGCTGCTCACCCCGGTCTGACGCCCGCGCGCCGCTGTCATCTTGCCGGACATATCCCGTGGAGCATGGGGGGCCAGACCCCAAACGGCGTTCACCGTTCACCGTTCGCCGCTACTGTCGCCCACCGCCTCGCGCCAATGCCGCCGGCACAGGCTCACGTAGGTCTCGTTGCCGCCGATCTGCACCTGGTCCCCGGCGGTGAGCACCTTGCCGTCCTGATCCATCCGCACCACCATCGTGGCTTTGCGGCCGCAATGGCAGATCGTGCGCGCCTCGCGCATTTCGTCGGCCAGCGCCAGCAGCGTGGCGGAGCCGGGAAACAGGTGACCCTGGAAATCGACCCTGAGCCCGTAGGCCATCACCGGCACGCCCAGGTCGTCGACCGCGCGGGCGAGCTGCCAGACCTGCTCGGGCTCAAGAAACTGCGCCTCGTCGATGAACACGCAGGCCACCGGGCCCTGCGCCAGCCGGGCCTCGATCTTCGCGAACATATCCTCGCCTGCCTCGAAGGTGTCGGCGTCGGCGTCGATGCCGATGCGGCTGCCGATCCGCCCCTTGCCCGCCCGGCTGTCGAACTTGGCTGTAATCAGGAAGGTGTCCATGCCACGTTCGCGGTAATTGTAGGACGCCTGCAACAGCAGCGTCGACTTGCCCGCGTTCATGGTCGAGTAGTGAAAGTAAAGCTTGGCCATACCCTCGGGTTAGCGCCCCGTCGCGCCCGGATCAAGCCCGGCCGGACCGCAGATACGGCGAGCGGGGGAGCGGCGTGGGCCGGAACAACCTGAGGCCCTTTGGGCGTTGCCGCCCTGGGGATGGAACAGACCTCGTGCACCTTTTAAACACCACACACCGCTGTCGGTCCCGAAGGCCCAACCCTGCCACCGCAAAGGCGGCAGCCCCCCACCCGACCCGACGCTGGGGGCGCCGGGCACTGGTGACGCGACCGCGCGAAACGATCGCCTGTATTAGGCCATTCACATGCGAATAAAATAATGGGAAAAGGGATGAGGATTTCCCCGCAATCGGTTGCAGGGGAAGACGGGGTGGTTCAGCGTAATTGGGAGCTGGTATGGCGGGCGTAGGCGACTATCTGAAAAAGCACACCGAGGCCCTGGTGAAGGATGTCGGGATCGAGGCGGCCTGCGAACTGGCGGGCAAATCGAAAGCGACACTTGGGCGATACTACTCGGATTCGGCGGAGCATGCAGACCGGTTCATGCCGATCGACACCGTGGCCAAGCTCGAGGCCGCGTCGCGCTATCCGCATGTGACCTCGGCGCTGGCGGAGGTCTCCGGCCACACGCTGAGCTCCGATGGCGACGGGCGCAACGCGCCCGCGGGCGGGGTGAATTCCGATGTGATCGCGCTCAGCCAGCGGTTCGCCATGTTGATGGGGGAATACCAGCAGTCGATCGAGGACGGGATCATCACCGTGAACGAGGCCAAGCGGCTCCTGCGCGAGACGCTGGCGTTGCAACAGGTGCTGGTGGACATGAAGCTGCACCTCGAGGACGAGGCGATCTAGCCGCCTACGGCTAGCCGCCACAGGATCACCCCCCAGCCCACGCCGCCGGCGATGGCGGCCAGCGCCACGGCGGCGGAGGCCGCGTCCTTGGCCTGTCGCGCAAGCGGGCTGTGTTCGGGCGAAACGAGATCGACGGCGCGCTCGACGGCGGTGTTGATCAGCTCCATCGCCAGCACCAGCACGCCAAGCGGCAGAATCACCGCGCGTTCGCCAAAGCTGAGCGGCAGCGCGACCGCGGCGAGCGAGGAGAGCGCGACGATCGTCGTCCAGAACTTCAGCGACGGTTCGTGCGCCCAGGCGTCGCGCCAGCCGGCCCAGGACCAGACGCAGCGGTTGACGAAGCGCCGCCACTCGCGCCGGATTGCCCCGCTCATGCCGCGTCTGCGCGATGGGCAAGGTAATAGTCCACCGCGTCGGCCACCCGGCGAAACCGGTCGCCGCCGAGATGCGTGCCGCCGAACCAGCGCGTGACAACTACCACTTCGCCCGTAAGCCCCGCGCCTTCGAGCTTCTGCAGGATCACCGCCCCCGCGCCGCCCTCGCCGTCGTCGCCCTTGGCGGGCCCGTCAGGCAGGATCGCGGCCCAGGAATGATGCGTCGCGCGCGCGAATTTCTTGCGCCGGGTCAGGGCTTTCAGAAACGCCTTCACGTCGTCTCGGCTGGCCGCCGGGCCGCCCGAGACGGCATAGCGCGAGCCGCGATCGGTGATGATGTTTTCAAAGACCCGCATGGCCCCTCCCGGCCCCAGTATGGCCGCAGGGCGAGGGCCGGGCAATCAGTAGCTGGCGCGCAGGTGTTCGAGCAGCTTCTTGTTCATGCACAGCTGCGGCGCTTCGTCGGCGCCGGCGCTGTGCTCTTCGAGCCAGAGTTCGCAGCCGTCCGGATCGGGGCATTCCGTGCATCGGGTTACGGCGCGCGCGAGTTGCGTCCGGCTCAGCCGCGTCAGATCGACCTCGAGATTGAGATCGAGCCCGAGTACGTCGGCCATCCGGCCGAGCAGGTGTTCGTGATATGCGCGATGCGCTTCGTCTTTCATGCCGACCTCCGACGTTCAAAAAACAGCAGGCCGCAGGCAACATTCCTTGATCCAGATCAACACCGCGCCCGGCGGCAGGTTCCCGCCGGGTCTGTATCGCGCTACACTGCGCCCATGTTTACCATCGAACATGAATTCGACTCGACCGTGATCACGCTGGTCGACGAAGGCCGCCCGCACCTGCTGGAAGACGTCATCATCAATGCTTTCGACGATTGCGTGACGCTGGAGCAGTATGAGCCGACCACCGACCAGGTGATGCGGGTGACGCTCTCGATGAGCCAGCTCAGCGACCTTGCGGCGGCGCTCGACCTGCCCGAAGGGGTCTATAAATTGGTGCGCGATCCCGACGCGCAATAGCGCGCCCGGCGCGGTCAGTACCAGAACAGCGGCCAGCGCCGGCCAGCGCCGATGTTGTTGACCACCAGCGCCACGGCGACGAGCAGCGCCGCGCCCGCGCCCACCGGGAACAGCGGGTAGAGCCAGCCGAGATCGTGCACCTGTGCCGAGCCCGCCACCGCGATCAGCGCCGAGGCGCCGCCGGGCGGGTGCAGGCTGCGGCTCATCTGCATCGCGAAAATGGCCAGCCCCACGGCGAGCGCGGCGGCAAGCCAGCCGGGACCGAACAGTTGAAACGCCGCCACGCCGATCACCGCCGAGAGCAGGTGGCCGACGATCACGTTCCACGGCTGGGCCAGCGGACTGCCGGGCGCGCCGAACACCAGCACCGCCGTCGCCCCGAACGCGCCGATCACGAGGGCGAGGTCGGTATCGTTCAGCACGAATTGATCGACCAGACCAATCGCGGCAATGCCGAGAAAGCCGCCGACAAGGCCGGCCAGCGCGGTTGCGAGCGGCGGGCGGGGCGAATGCTGGTGGCGTGTAGCGCGGGGCTTGGACATACGCCACCGATACCACGGAGACGGCGGCGGGTCTTGACCGAAGTCAATCGCCCGGGCCGTCGTTCCGCTGTCTCACCGGAAATATCCCGCAGGGTCGCGGGGAATGTCAGATCGCCATGCAGATGTATTTCATCTCGAGGAAATCCTCGATGCCATGGCGCGAGCCCTCACGCCCCAGCCCCGACTGCTTCACGCCGCCGAACGGCGCGACCTCGGTCGAGATGATCCCGGTGTTGACGCCAACGATGCCGTATTCCAGCGCCTCGGCCACCTTGTAGACCCGGCTGAGATTGGTGGCGTAGAAATAGCTCGCGAGGCCGAAGATCGTGTCGTTGGCCTGGGCGATCACGTCGTCCTCGTCCTTGAACCTGAACAGCGGCGCGAGGGGGCCGAAGGTTTCTTCCTCGGCAAATTCCATCTCGCGGGTCGCGCCGGTGACGATGGTCGGCTTGAAGAACAGCCCGCCTTTCTCATGCGCGCTACCGCCGGTGAGCACGTTGCCCCCCTTGGCCAGCGCGTCGGCGATGTGTTCCTCGACCTTGCGCACCGCGTCCTCGCTCACCAGCGGACCCAGCGCCACGCCCTCGTCGAGCCCGTCGCCGACTTCGAGATTGTCGACCGCCTTCGCAAGCTTCTCGGCGAAGGCGTCGTAGATGCCCTCCTGCACGTAGATCCGGTTGGCGCAGACGCAGGTCTGGCCATTGTTGCGGAATTTCGAGGCGATCGCGCCCTCGACGGCGGCGTCGAGATCGGCATCGTCAAACACGATAAACGGCGCGTTGCCGCCCAGTTCCATCGAACATTTCTTCACCTGGTCCGCGGCCTGACGCAGCAGGATGCGGCCCACGAAGGTGGAGCCTGTGAAGGTGATCTTGCGCACCGCGTGGTTTTCCGAGAATTCCTTGCCGATGTCGGAGCTCCTCGACGAGGTGACCACGTTGAACAGCCCCTTGGGCAGCCCGGCGCGCTCGGCCAGCACCGCCAGCGCCAGCGCCGAAAGCGGGGTTTCGCCCGCGGGCTTGGCCACCACGCCGCAGCCGGCGGCCAGCGCCGGCCCGACCTTGCGGGTGATCATCGCGTTGGGAAAATTCCACGGGGTGATCGAGGCAACCACGCCAATCGGCTGCTTGATCACCTGCAGGCGCATGTTGGGCAGGTGCGGCGGGATCGTCTCGCCGTAGATTCGCTTGCCCTCCTCGGCAAACCACTCGATGAAACTGGCGCCATAGGCGATCTCGCCCATCGCCTCCTTGAGCGGCTTGCCCATCTCGGCGGTAAGGATCAGCGCGAGATCGCCCTGGTTTTCCATCATCAGGTTGAACCATGCGCGCAGGATATTGGCGCGCTCTTTCGCGGTGAGCTTCTGCCAGCCCTTCATCGCCGCGTCGGCGGCGGCAATCGCGCGGGCGGTCTCGGCGCGGCCCAGATCGGGCACCGCGGCCAGCACGTCGCCGCGCGCCGGGTTGGTCACGGCGAAGGTCGCGCCATCATCGGCGTCGATCCAGGCGCCGGCGACATAGGCCTTGGTGGCCAGAAGCGAAGGGTCTTTGAGAAGGGATGCAAGATCGGTTGCGTCGCGCGGCATTTTGGTCTCCGATTGTGGTTCGGGGGACAGCCTCCGGGGGGAGTCCGCCCATGGATTACGATTTGGCATATGCTAACGCCGATTTCATCCCGAATGCCACGGCTTATCCGCCGCGATGGGCACGGGAAGCGGCCGAATTTCGCACGCTGCGCAAGGATCATGCGCAGCTGGGGATCGCCTACGGCGAGGGGCCGCGCGAAGCGTTCGACCTGTTCCTGCCCGACGGCGAGCCATTGGGCCTCGTGGTGTTCGTGCATGGCGGCTACTGGCTGCGGTTCGGGCGCGAAGACTGGTCGGCCTTCGCCGCCGGGCCGGTGGCACGCGGATGGGCGGTGGCGATGCCGTCCTACCCGCTCGCGCCCGAGGCCCGGATCCGCGATATCACCCGCGCCGTGGCGCGCGGCGTGGCGGCAGCGGCGCGCGAGGTTGACGGGCCGATCGTGCTCGCCGGCCATTCCGCCGGTGGCCACCTGGTGGCGCGGATGAACTGCACCGACGCGCTGCTGGCACAGGCTGCCGTGCGCCGGGTGCGCCGGATCGTGGCGATCTCGCCGGTGGCCGACCTGCGCCCGCTCACCCGCACCCGCATGAACGCCGATCTGCGCCTCGATGCCGCCGAGGCCCAGGCCGAAAGCCCGGTGCTCGGCACCCCGCGCCACGAGATCGAAACGCTGGTCTGGGTCGGCGCCGAGGAGCGCCCGGCATTTCTCGACCAGGCCCGCTGGCTGGTCGAGGCCTGGGACGAGGCGCGCCTGCATGTCGCCCCCGGCCGGCATCATTTCGATGTGCTCGACCCGCTCAAGCAGCATGACAGCGCCATGGTCGCGGCCCTGCTCGCCGATTGATTGACAGCGGGGGGCAGGGAGCGCACATGAAAGCGACCAGACCGGAGACCCACATGCGCCAGATCGCCCCACTCCTTGCCCTCACCCTTGCGCTCGCCCCGTTCGCCGCGCGGGCCGAGAACGGCATGTGCGAATACCGCCATCCGGCCCATCCGAACTGGGATTTCTTCGCTTCCTGCGCCTATTCCGATAGCACCGAGGGCACGGCGAATTTGCGCGAGGTGTCGGTGTCGAACGGCTCGCGCTTTTCCACCCGCGAAGACGGCGGGCGCCATACCGTGAACGGGCTGGCGGCGACGATGCTGGAGCGCGACGGCGCGCAATGCTGGCGCACCGTGGCCGAGGACGAGCTGATCTGCATCTACCCGGCCGACACGATCACCCCCGCCGATCCGCCCCCCGCGCCAGCGGCGCGCGACGATGCGGCGATCGCGCCGGCGGTCGAGGGCGTCTCGTTCGGCGGCGGCGAGGCGGGCTATTGCCTGCTCGCCGAGGCTGGGGCGCTGGTCGAACAGGGCCGTTGCTCCAAGCGCGAGAACTGCCTCGAAATCGAGGCCGGCGCGGGGCTGAGTTGCCTGGTCAGCTATAATTGGAAAAGCGGGCGCAGTACTGAGATGGCAAGTGCCGCGGACTGGGTCACGCTTGACGGCGCGCCGGTGATCAAGGGCGATCCGGGCTGCGTGACCGACACCGGCACCGGGCTCATTTTCTGCTATGCCACCACGGCGATGACGCCCGAGACCCACCCGGTGCTCGCACAGCCGGCGGACCCGGTGGATGAGGCCCCGGCCAGTCCCGAACCCGCCGCCGCTCCCGAGGGAGAGAGCGGCACGGTGGCGCCGGCCGGGGCGGAGTGATCAGCCGCCGAACTCTTCCAGCGCCTTGAAGTCGATCGCCTCGAGCAGGGGCACCATCACCTCCGGCGTGGCGCCCTTGGCCTGGACCAGGATGCGGTTGTCGATCAGCCCGGTCAGCTCGCCGTCGTTGTCGATGAATTTCTCGCGCCCGACCCGGTGCAGCTTCATCCCCAGCATCGCCGCGTTGCCCAGCATGCCGCCAAACATCGTCACCATCGGGCTGTCGGCGATCAGGGTCACGGTGATCGTGTCGGTGCCATTGGTGTAATCGGCTTCAGCCCCGGTGCCGCCACCGATCATCGCCAGCCCCGCGGTCACCTCGCTTTGGGCGATTTCGCGGGTCCAGCCGGCGGGCGGCTCGGGCAGGAAGCTGGCGAGCTCCTGCGTCGTCATCTCCTGCAAAAGCTGCTTGGCGTAGTCGAGCTCTTCGATCGCGTAGTCGATATCGCCGTCTTCATAGGCCTGCAGCGCCGACGAGAGCGTGTCGCTCACTTCGTCGGCTAGGGTCGGGTTGGCGATGGCAACGAGGACCAGAGCATAGAACGTGGCGCGAAACATCGTGTCTCTCCAAATGGCTATAAGGTGAGACCCTAACCGCGCCGAATCCGCCCGGCCTTGATCGGCGTCAATCCGTGCCGAAACGCTGGCCCCATGTCGGCAGCGGATCGTCCGGCGCCGGGCGGGCGGCATGCACGCCCCGCGCGATGGCGCGCGCCAGGCAGGTGGCGGCGGCGTGGCCGAGCAGCAGCGGGTCGAGGTCGGGGTTTGCAAGCGGCTTCGCCCCGGTCGCGGCGGCAAAGACCAGATCGCCATCGAATGGCGTGTGGCTGGGGTGGATCGCGCGCGCCATGCCGTCATGCGTGGCCACCGCCAGCCGCGTTGCCTGCGCCTGCGTGAGCGCCGCATCGGTGGCGACGATGGCGATCGTGGTGGCGCTGAGCTGGGTGAGCTTGGTCACCGGCACCACGCCCGGATCGAACCCCGTGACCGGCCCCCGCCCACCGAACTCGGCCGCGAACTCCCAGGGCGCGGCCCAGAACTGGCCCCGCGGCCCGGTGACGCTGCCCACGGCATTGACCACCACCAGTGCGCCCACGGTATGGCCGCTGTCCAGCACCAGCGAGGCCGAGCCGAGCCCGCCCTTCAGATCGGCGGTGGTCGCCCCGGTGCCCGCGCCGACGGTGCCAAGTGCAAACTCTGCCCCCGCCGCCGCCAAAGCCTCGCGGCCCAGCCGCTTGTAGGGGCTCTCGGCCCATGTCTTGTCGCCACCGTTCAACAGATCAAAGACGATGGCGCCGGGCACGATTGGCACCTTCTGCCCGCCCACGTCAAAGCCGCGCCCCGCGGCGCGCAGCGCATCGGCCACGCCGCTTGCCGCATCCAGCCCGAAGGCCGAGCCGCCGGCGAGCACCAGCGCGTCCACCTCCTGCACGGTCTTGTCGGGGGCGAGCAGGTCGGTCTCGCGCGTGCCCGGCGCGCCGCCCATCACGTGCACGGCGGCGACGAAGGGCGTATCGCCCACCAGCACCGTGGCCCCGGTCTTGACCGCGGCGTCGGCGGCATTGCCCACGCGAAGCCCGGCAACGTCGGTAATCAGGTTCAACGCTCCCGGCTTCATCGCATGCCCTTTCATCTTGGCAAAAATACTCCCCGGGGGTTTGGGGGGCGGCGCCCCCCATCGCCCTCAGATGCAGCGCCCGCCATCCACTTCCAGCGCCACGCCAGTGATCATGCTGGCCTCGTCAGAGCATAGGAAAGCGGCGGCGTTGCCCATGTCTTCCGGCGTCGAGAACCGTCCGAGCGGGATGGTGGCGAGAAACTTCGCGCGGGTCTGAGGCGTGTCGGTTCCCATGAAGCTCTGCAACAGTGGCGTCTCTCCCGCCACCGGCAGGATCGCGTTCACCCGCACGCCGGCGGGGGCCAGCTCCACCGCCATCGACTTCGTTGCCGTCAGCATCCAACCCTTCGAGGCGTTGTACCAGCTCAGGCCCCCGCGCGGCGAAATCGCCGCCGTCGACGAGACATTGAGGATCGCGCCCGAGCCCGCCGCCTTCATCAAGGGCACGATTTCGCGCGCGGTCAGATAGACCGACTTCGCGTTCACCGCCAGCACCCGGTCGAACTCGTCTTCCTCGATCGTCTCCATCGGTGCGGGCAGGTGGGTAATGCCGGCGTTGTTGACGAGGATGTCGATCCGCCCGAGCGCCTCCAGCGCCGCGCGCGCCATCGTGCGCACCGAGGCCGATTGTGACACGTCCACGGGCATCTCGATCCCGCCGATCTCGCGCGCCACCGCGCGCGCCGTGTCCTCGTTCAGATCGACGACGCAGACGCGCGCGCCCTCGGCGGCGAACTTGCGCGCGATCCCGGCGCCGAAGCCCGAGCCCGCGCCGGTGACGATGGCGGTCTTGCCGTCCAGTCTCATCATGTCCCTCCGTTTGGCCTCAGCCTGCATCCACTCACGGCCCGGGGCAAGCCCAGACCACCTGTTCCAGCCCGGCAAAGCGGCGGAACCGGTCAAGCTCGGCCTCGATCCGGCCCGCGCGGGCTTTCGACGGCCGTAGCCCCGGCTCGGGCCAGTAGCCGGCGACCCGAAGCGCGCCCGCGTCGCGGTCGGCCTTGAGCTCGATCCGGCCGATGAAGCCCAGCCCCTCCAGCAGTGGGTAGACGTAGTAGCCATAGAGGCGCTGGGCCTTCGGCACGAACATCTCGTTGCGGTAGGAAAAGGCGAACAGGCGCTCGATCCGGTCGCGGTCGCGCACGGCAGGGTCGAACGGGTTGATCAGCCGGACCCTCTGGCCGGGGTCGGGCGCGGCGGCGCGGCGCGCTTCGATGTCGGGCGCGGCCAGGGCCTTGTAGCGGCCACCATCGGCGGTTTCGATTTCGACCGGGATCAGCCCGGCCCCGGCGGTCCAGTGCTTCACCTCCGCCGGTGTGGTTGCGGCCCAGAACTTGTAGAGCTCGGAGGGGGTTGCGAAGCCGAGCGCGTCGATGGCGCGGGCATGGAGCGCGTCGATCTGCGCGGCCTCGGGTTTGCCGTGGTCGATCCCGCCCGCGAAGACCCGGGTGCCGAGATCGTAGAATTTCACGAAGCGCTCGCGGTGCGCGGTGGCCAGCGTGCCCGCATACCACATCTGGTCGAGCGCCTTCTTGTGCGGCGGGCGCGCCCACATCTCCTTCGGCCCGTCGTGCTTGGTATCAAACGCGTGGGTCGAAAGCGGGCCCTCGGCTTCGATGCGATCGTGGATCGCGCGGATGTCGTCCTGTGCGAGGCCGGAGTGATACCACGACGAGCGCGCGGTGCGCTCCCCGAGCACCTGAAAGCGGCGGGTCCAGTAGGGCAGCACCTCGGCGGGGATCAGCGAGGCGTCATGGGTGAAATGCTCAAACAACGCGCGCGATTTGAGCAGCCGCCAGACCTGCTCTTCGCGGTAGGAGGGCAGGCGGGTCCAGAGAATATGGTCCTGCGCGCGGGCGACATTGCGGATCGTATCGATCTGCAGAAAGCCCAGGCGCCGGATGATCTCCAGTGGATCGCGCACCGACGTGCCGATCAGGGTCTGGGCGAGCCAGAGCCGGCGGGCGTCGTGGTTGGAGATCCTGAGCATCGGAGTGTCCTGGCGGCGGGGGAGGGACCGGGGCGCTGCCCCGGACCCCGGGATATTTTTGGCAAGATGAAAAGGCTAGTCGTGCTTGGCGGCGACCGTCTTGAGCGACGAAAAGCCGTAGAGCGCCTCAAACCCCTTTTCGCGGCCATGGCCGGACAGGCCCACGCCGCCGAAGGGCAGTTCCACCCCGCCACCGGCGCCGTAATTGTTGATGAAGACCTGGCCGGCCTTGAGCCGCTTGGCCATGCGCATCTGGCGCGCACCGTTCTCGGTCCAGACCGAGGCGACGAGGCCGAAGCCGGTGCCGTTGGCGATCGCCACCGCTTCGTCTTCGGTGTCGAACGGGATCGCCACCTGCACGGGGCCGAAGATTTCCTCCATCGCCAGCGGGTGGTCGGGGGGCACGTCGGCAAACAGCGTGGCGGGCACGTAATGGCCGCCTGCGGGCACGTCGCCGAGCACCGTGCCCTGGCCTGCAAGGCGCAGGTCGCCGCCTTTTGCCAGGAAGCTTTCGACGATCTCTTTCTGGCGCGCAGAGATCAGCGGGCCGAGATTGGCGTCGCGCATCGCTTCGGCCGACATCATTCCATTGTAGCTGTCGGCCATGCGGGCGACGAGCTGGTCGTAGACGCCGCGCTGGATCAGCACGCGCGAGCTGGCCGAGCAGGTCTGGCCGGCGTTCTGGATGCAGGCGCCGACCAGGAAGGGCATGGCGGCGTCGAGGTCGGCGTCGTCGAACACCACCTGCGGGGATTTGCCGCCCAGCTCCAGCGTCACCGGCACAACGTTGTCGGCCGCCGCCTTCTGCACCAGCTTGCCCACCGGCACCGAGCCGGTGAAGGAGATGTGGTTGATGCCGGGATGGCACGACAGCGCCGCGCCGGCTTCTTCGCCCAGCCCCGGCACCACGTTCAGCGCGCCCTTTGGCAGGCCCGCTTCCTCGGCCAGCGCGGCGAAGGCCAGCGCCGTCAGGCAGGCTTCCTCGGCCGGTTTCAGCACCGCCGCGTTGCCCATCGCGAGCGCCGCACCCACGGAGCGGCCGATGATCTGCATCGGGTAGTTCCACGGGATGATATGCCCGGTCACCCCATGCGGCTCGCGCAGGGTATAGACGGTGTAGCCGGCGAGATAGGGGATGGTCTCGCCCATCACCTTGTCGGTGGCGCCGGCGTAGAATTCCATGTAACGCGCCAGCGCGAGCGCGTCATTGCGCGCCTGGGTGAGCGGCTTGCCCACGTCATGGGCCTCGATCAGCGCGAGGTCTTCAACGCGGGCCTGCACGAATTGGCCGATCCGGGCGAGGATGCGGCCACGCTCCAGTGCGGTCATCCGGCCCCACGCGCCGTCCATCGCGCCTTGGGCGGCGGTGACCGCCGCGTCGATATCCTCTGCCGTACCGCGCGCGATCGTGCCGAGGCTTGTCCCGGTCGAGGGGTTTTCGAGCGGCAATTGCCCGCCCTTCGCCGGGGGCACCCATTGGCCGTCGATGAAGCACTTGGTGGGATCGTACCAGAGGGTTTGCTCAAGCATGGGAGCCTCCTTGCCAGTCGGCGGGAATGGTGGGCGTCGCGGCGATCAGCGCGCTTGTGTAGGGGTGCGTGGGCGCGGCGAAAACCTGCGCCGTCGCGCCCGCCTCGACGATCTCGCCCGCGCGCATCACCAGCACCCGGTCGGTAACGGCCTGCACCACGGAAAGGTCGTGGCTGATGAACAGGTAGCTCAGCCCGTGCGCCGCGCGCAAGCCGGCGAGCAGGTCGAGGATCTGCGCGCGGATCGACACGTCGAGCGCCGAGACGGCTTCGTCGAGCACGATCAGATCGGGATTGGTGATCAGGGCGCGGGCGATGGCGATGCGCTGGCGCTGGCCGCCGGAAAACTCGTGAATGTAGCGTTCCATCGCGCCCGCCTCGATGCCGACATCGTCGAGCGCGCGCGCCACCCGCTCGCGCAGGTCGGCGGGGCGCTGGTCCATCAGTTGAAACGGTTCCGCCACCAGCCGGTCAACCCGCCAGCGCGGGTTGAAACTGCCGTAGGGGTCCTGGAACACCACCTGCATACGGCGGCGTATGGAGGGATCGAGGTGGGGGCCCGCGTGGATCTCCTGCCCGTCCAGCCGGATGCTGCCCGATTGCAGCGCATCAAGGCCAAGGATGGCGCGGGTGAGGGTGGATTTGCCGCAGCCGCTCTCGCCCACCAGCCCGAGGCTTTCGCCGCGATGGAGGGTGAAGCTCACGCCGTTGACCGCGCGGAACGTGCCGGCGCGGCCAAGCAGGCCCTGGCGCGCGGTCGGGTAGTCGCGCACCGCGTTTTCGACGGTGAGCAGGGGGGTGCTCTCGACCCTGCCCGCGCGCTCGGGTCGGTGGCGCGAGGCGGCGAAGAGCTTGGCCGTATAGGGATGCGCCATGGTGCGAAACAGCGCTTCCGTCGGCCCCTGTTCGACGATCCGCCCGGCCTGCATCACCGCCACATGGTCGGCCATGCCGGCCACGACGGCGAGGTCGTGGGTGATCAGCAGAAGGCTCATGCCTTCCTCCGCCACGAGGTCTTTCAGCAGGTCGAGGATCTGCGCCTGGGTGGTCACATCGAGCGCCGTGGTCGGCTCGTCGGCGATCAGCAGTTCGGGGTTCAAGGCGACGGCCATGGCGATGCAGACCCGCTGGCGCTGGCCGCCCGAGAGCTCGTGCGGATAGCGGCTGAGCGGGAAGCGGTCTGCGGGCAGGCCCACACGGGTGAGCCGGGCGCGGGCGATCTCCATCGCCTCGCGCTTTGAGGCGCGCCCGTGGACCACCAGCGTCTCGGCCACCTGATCGCCGATGGTCTTCACCGGGTTCAGCGCCGTCATCGGCTCCTGGAAGATCATCCCCACCCGGTTGCCCCGCAGGGCGCACATCTCGCGCTCCGACTTCGCCAGCACGTCGCCTTCGTCCAGCCAGGCGTGGCCCGTGGCTGTGCTGCCCTGCGGCAGCAGCCCCATCATCGCCAGCGCGGTCATCGACTTGCCCGAGCCGCTCTCGCCCACCAGCCCGGTGACCTTGCCGGGGGCGATATCGAGCGACACGTCGCGCAGGATCGCCTGCCCATGGATGTCGAGCGAAAGGCCATCGAGCCGGATCATCCGCGCGCCCTCCGCACTCTCGGGTCAAGCAGGTCGCGCAAGCCGTCGCCCATCAGGTTCAGCCCCAGCACCATGGCGACGATGGCGAGGCCGGGCAGGATCGCCAGCGCCGGGTGGGTGTAGATCATCGTCTGCGCTTCGGCGAGCATGCGGCCCCAGGAGGGCAGCGGCGGCTGGGCGCCGAGGCCGACGTAGCTCAGCCCCGCCTCGGCGAGGATGCCGAGCGAAAACTGGATCGTGCCCTGGACGATCAGCAGGTTGGTGATGTTGGGCAGGATGTGTTCGAGGCTGATGCGCAGCCGGCCCTTGCCCGCCACCCGCGCGGCGAGGATGTAGTCGAGCGTCCAGAGGCTGAGCGCGCCGCCCCTCGTGACGCGGGCGAAAACGGGGATGTTGAAGATACCGATGGCGAGAATCGCGTTCACCGCCGAGGGGCCGAACACCGCGGTAATCAGGATCGCGATCACCAGCGAGGGGAAGGCGAAGATCAGGTCGTTGCCGCGCATCACCACCTCGTCGGTGAGGCTGCCCCGGGTGGCGGCGGCGAGCAGGCCGAGCGGCACGCCAAGGGCCATGCCGATGCCCACCGCCACCAGCGCTACGGCGATCGAGGTGCGCGCGCCGACCATCAGCATGCTGAGCATGTCACGGCCGAAATGGTCGGTGCCGAGCGGGTAGGTGGCGGAGGCGGGCTTGAGCTTGTCGGCGATGGTGAGCTGGGTCACGTCATGCGGTGTCCAGACAAAGCTGAGCAGCGCTCCGGCGAGGAAGATGGCGGTGAGCGCGAGGCCGATCCAGAGCTGGGCGTTGAGCTTCATGCGCGCCGCCTCAGGCGCGGGTCGACGGCGGCATAGGCCAGATCGACGAGGAAAGTGACGAGGATCACGGCGAAGACGAGCAGCATCACCAGGCTTTCCACCACGATCAGGTCGCGCTGGGTGATGCCCTGGAAAATCAGCCGCCCGAGGCCGGGAAGGTAGAACACGTTTTCAATGATGATCGCGCCGGCGAGCAGGAAGGAGAATTGCAGCCCGATGATGGTGAGCACCGGGATCAGGGCGTTGCGCAAGCCGTGGCGCGTGGTGGCCTGGCGGCGACTGAGGCCCTTGGCGCGGGCGGTGCGGATGTAATCCTGCCCGAGGGTCTCGATCAGCGCCGAGCGCATCACCCGGGCGAGGATCGAGGCTTGCGGCAGGGCGAGAGCGATGGCGGGCAGGGTGAGGGCTTTGAGGGCCGCGAAAAAACCGCCGTCCCAGCCGGGAAAGCCGCCGGCGGAGAACCAGCGCAGGTTCACCGCGAAGACCAGCACCAGCAGCATGGCAAACCAGAAATTCGGCACCGCGATGCCAAGCTGGGTCGCGCCCATGATGCCGTAGTCGGTCACGCTGCCGCGCCGCGCCGCCGCGATCAGGCCGACCGGGAAGGCGATCGCGGTGGACAGGATCAGCGCGTAGAGCGCCAAGGGGAGCGAGACCCAGAGCCGCTGTGCCACGAGGTCGGCCACCGGCACCTTGTAAGTGTAGGAAGTGCCGAAATCGCCCGTCAGCATGCCCCCGGCCCAGGAGAGATAGCGCGTGAGCAAAGAGCCGTTGAGCCCGAGCTGATCGCGCAGCGCGTCCACCGCTTTGGGGGTGGCATTGAGCCCGAGCATGTAGCTCGCGGGATCGCCCGGGATCACCTCGATCACCGCGAAAATGACCACCGAGGCCACCACGAGGCTGAGCGCGAGCGAGAGCGCACGGGAAAAAGCGAAGCGCAGCATGGGGCGAGGTTAGGGCGGCGGCGCGACGGGGGGAAGAGGGGAATGCGGGTCGCTCAAACAACGCGGGGCCAACCGCCATCGGCCCCGCCTGAAGGCCTCTTTTCTTGGTTCAGATACTCCGGGGGTTTGCGGGCGTAGCCCAACCGTTGTTTGCGGACCGAACGTGTTTCGCTTGATCCGGACGCGGCCGTCTTGCGTTGACGGAGCAACGCCGCCGCTTTTGGTGGCACCCCTGCGGGGTGACGGGGCAGCGCCCCCATCCAGACATCCTGCGCGCCGAAAGCGCACCGCCGATAGGAAAAAGGCGCCGGATTTCCCCGACGCCCCGATCTCATGTGCCCCGGATCACTCCGCCCAGCGCACGCCGGTGAGGTCATTCGCCTGGGTCGGCGCGTTCTCCCACAGCCCTTCGATCCTGGCATTCGCCACGCCGGTCTTGGCGAGCTGGAACAGGTAGCCGTTGACGTAGTCCTCGGCGATGATCGTCTCGGCCACGTGGTTGAGCGCGCGCCGGGCGGCCGGATCGGCGGTCACACCCAGCTCGGCGATCACCGTGCGGAAGCTCGGGTTGTCATACTGGAAGTAGTAGTCCGGCCGGGCGTAGATGTTGATATCGGCGGGCTCGGTGTGGCTGACGATGGTCAGGTCGAAATCCTTGCCCTTGAACACCTGCTCAAGCCATTGCGCCCATTCGAGGTTGGTGATCTCGGTCTCGATCCCCACCTCGCGCAGCTGCGCGGCAATGATCTCGCCTCCGCGCCGCGCATAGGTCGGCGGTGGCAGCATCAGGCGCAGCGGGCCCACGGCGCCGGCATCGGCCAGCAGCGCCTTCGATTTCTCCGGGTCGTAGTCCGACAGCCCGGTGAGATCCAGATAATCCGGGTTATGCGGCGCGAAATGGGTGCCGATCGGCGTGCCGAAGCCGAACATCGCGCCGTCGATGATGTCTTGCCGGTTGATCGCGTGAGCAATCGCCTCGCGCACCCGGATATCGTCGAGCGGCGACTGCTTGTTGTTCATCGCCAGGATCGTCTCGCCCTCGGTCGAGCCGACGATCACCTTGAAGCGCGGGTCGGACTCGAAATGGCTCAGCGTCTCGGGCGCGGGGAAGTTCGGGAAGGCATCGACATCGCCCGCCATCATCGCCGCGAAGGCGGCGTTGGGGTCGGAGATGAACTTGAACGTGGCCGAGGCCAGCGCCGGGGCGTCGCCCCAGTACGCCGCGTTGCGCGAGATCGTCACGTGGTCGCCCTGCACCCAGTCGGTGAAGGTGAACGGACCGGTACCCACGGGCGCGGTGGCGGCGGTGTCGATGCTTTCGGGCGCGACGATCACGGCATCGCCCCAGGCAAGGTTGAAGGGCAGGTTGCCGTTCGGCTCGGCGAGCGTGATCTTCACCGTGAGCGGGTCCACCGCCTCGACGCTCTCGATCCCGGTAAACAGCGCTTTCTGGGCGTTGGTCGAGTCCTCCGCGCGGGCGCGGTCGAGGGTGAACACCACGTCTTCGGCGGTCATGTCGGTGCCATCGTGGAACTTGACGCCGTCGGCCAGGTGGAAGGTGTAGACGGTGCCGTCCTCGCTCACATCCCAGCGCGTTGCCAGCGCCGGCAGCACCGCGCCGTCGGGGCCGAAACGGGTGAGGCCTTCGAAGATATTGGCATAGACCACCTCGTCGATCGCGGCGGCGGCCCCACCGGTCGGGTCGAGGTTGGGGGGCTCGAGCACCATGCCGAGGGTGAGGGTGTCCTGCTGGGCCTGGGCCATGCCGGCGGTGAGGGCGAGCACGGCGGCGGCGAGGGAGAGGTGTTTCATGCGTGGTCCTTCCTGTGGGCCCATTTCAGGGCTGTGGCCCATTGAAACGCGGGGTGGGGGCAGGGCGCAAGGCATTTCGCCTGACGGCGCGCCTGCGGCGGGCCGGCCGGGGGGCACCGCCCCCCGGACCCCCCGAGGTATTTGGACCAAGAAAAAGATGCGCCGAGCAGTGGCCCCCGTGCAACAGGGCGGCTGGACTACGTGCCCCGCCAGCTCTTCCACCAGCGCGAGACCCGGCCGCGCTTTTCGTCGGCGTAGGCATCGACCTTTTCCCAGGCGTCGCGGGTGTCTTCCAGCGCCGGGTCAATCGTGCGTTCGCGAAACTGCAACCACATCGCGCGGATGAACAGGCCGGCGGCGATCAGGGCGGCGAAGAAGAAAATGTTGAACCACGGAATGATCCTCGCATCGGGGCTGTCCACCGGCTTGATCGCGACCGCGTTGGGGAAGGCGGAAAACAGCTCCAGCCGCCAGCCGTAATGGGTCATCACCGCCCATTTCGGGTTTTCCGGCGTCGAGCGCAGATCGTCGGCCTCGGTTTGCAGGCTCGCCGTGTCGAACTTGAAATAGGGCGGCCAGGACCAGCCGGTATCCTCGTTGCGGTAGACCATCACCCCTTCGGCGTCGCGGCGGATGAAGCCCAGGAGGAAGGATTTCTTGCGCACGGTCTGGATGAACTGAACGTCGCGATTGACCAGCGTCCCGGCCTGGTCGTCGGGCTTGGCCCAGAAGATGCGTGTCCAGTCGTTGAGATCCTGGCGCTCCTGGTAGGTGTTCACCACGCGCACGATATCGTGCTGGGGCAGGGAGTAGTGCAGGATCACCGCGAAGAACAGGGCGATGATGGCAAGGAGTGAGTTCTTGATAAGGCGCATTGGGTCCTCAGGTCACATTGGTGAGGATAAGGATGACCGCGACCACCGCGGTCGGGATCACGTAGACGAGCAGGATGAGCTTGCGGCGGATGCCGCGGTTATACTCAACCATACCTTCTTCGATATAGGTATCGCGGTCGGGGCTGTCATCGTCGCCGGGATGATCTTCTGCCCAGCGCTTCTCGAGGTTCTCCCGGCGCACCGACCGCGAATAGACCGAGACCGCCAGGTAGAGGACGCTGAGGGCGAGAAAGCCGAAGACGAACAGACGGACAAAGGCGAGCATGTTATCTCCTTACGGCGCCCCAAGGGCCTACGAGATCAAGGATATCATCTTTCGCGCCCCAGGGGCCAGCCTGTGGCTGCGCTGTGCGCCCGCCGAACAGCGCCTCGCGCGCGCCGGCCTTGTTGGCGGCGTAATCCGAGGCGAGGAAGTCGGCCACGTAGGCTTTCTTGGCCTCCGGCCAGGTGCGGTAGGCGGCGTAGAAGGCGGACTTGTGGGTGATGAAGAGCTGGCGGATGTCGAGCGGCGCGAGCTCCGACAGGAGCTGGTTGACGAGATCGCGGTCGGGGTGATCGGGGCGCGCGCGCAGGGTGTAGAAATAGGCCGGTGAATCCGAGGCGATACGCGGCCAGGTACCGCCGTTCAGCGCCCAGCGCACCAGCGCGTTCAGCTTCAGGAATACCTCGGGCAGGTCTTTGCCCATGCGCTGCGCCAGCCGGTGCAGGCTGCGCGGCTCAAACCCCTCGACCGGCAAGCCGGCCGTGGTGGCGGCGTCGACAAGGATGAAATCCATCTTCTGGCGCAGGATCGAAGCGCCATCCACACCACGCGCCTTGATCACCGGCTCGACCAGATTGTTGACCTCGAGGAAGGTGGCGATGCCGTTGCGCATGGACAGATCGAACGCCTCGATCGGCATCGGCCCCACCTCGGCGCGGGGCTTCACGGTGATCGCCGCCGGCGTGGCCTCATCGCGAAACACGTAGATGCCGCCGAAATGCGCGGTCCAGAAATTGCCCTGCTCGTAGGTGGCCTTGGCGAGGTCGAGCGGGTTGCGGGTGACATCGCCGGTGCGCTTGGCCAGCTCGATCATTTCGGCGATCAGAACATCGTCATACCAGGCGTTCGGCTCGGACTGGAACCGGTCGATCTTGCGCGCCAGCGTGCGGGCATTGGCGACGTGGCTCTGCGTGGTGTCGGCGACCACGGTGATCTTGCGGATATCGAACAGCCGCGCCGGGGTGGTGACCTCGAACACCGAATTGTCGAGCTCGCCGGCGACGGCGTCCTGCGCGGTAAGGGCAAACAGCTCGGCCTCGTTATCGGTGATGAACCGCTCGAGGATGCCGCGCGAGGTGGAGAACTGCGCGTTCAGCAGCGGTGCGGTTTTCTGATCGGTGGTGAGGATGATGAACTGCCGGTTCACCCCGTTCGGGTTGAGGTAGAGGTGATCGCCCAGCTCCTCGCCGATCTCGTAGGAATAGCCCGAGATGTCGATGTGGAAATCGGTGAGCGCGGTGCGCTTGCCCGCGAGGCGCTCGAGCGCGCGGTTGTAACGCTCGACAAGGGCGGGGCTGTCGATGCGGATCAGGTTGCCGAACATCAGGCCGCGTTGGATGAGGCGTTTCATGTCAGGTTCTCCGTAGAAACCACGTGAAGCCCGCGACCGCCCAGACATGTCTCGACGCCGGATCAACCCAAGGTGCGAGCCGCAAGCCCGGACCGCGCCCGACCCTCCCCCCGGGCGGAGGCGGCCTTTCGCGCGGAATTGAAACGGCGGGTCCGGTGCTCATTTGTCGGTTCCCCGCACCTTCTTCACCGTCAAGAAAAACGCCCCCACATAGGCCGCGATCGGCAGGAAGCTCGCGGCGAAAGCGACCACCATCACCTTGCCGTCGAGGGCCGCGGCCGTGTCGATTCCGGCGAGGCCGTAGGCCCAGTCGAGCGCCACGGCGAGGCGCGAGGCGCCGAGCAGCACGACCGATGTGATGACGATGGCCAGCAGGATCGGGACGAACCCGAGCTCACCGTGTGCACGGCCGATGCTGCGCGCCACGAGCGCCGCGGCGAAACCCGTGGCCAGCATCGCTATCCCCGTCACGCCCAGAAAAATCGCCCAGTCCATCCTAGCCCCTCCGTGCCATGTCTTCGCCGCGCCGCCGCTCCACACCCTGCGCGCGCACCAGCCACGCCAGCGCCAGCAACGGCGCCCAGGCCAGTGCCGACAGGCCGCCCGCCCGCAGCACCGCGCCGAGCCGCGGCGTGTTTCCAGCCCCGGTGTGCAGCGCGGCAAACAGCCCCAGCGCACCGGCAAAGGTGAGCCCCGCCGCGAGAACCATGCCCGCCGCCAGCCGCCCCTGCGAGCGCGTCGCGCGCGGCACCGTCACCAGCGGCAACAGGAGCGCCAGCAGTACCAGCCCCACCAGTGGCAGGAAGGTGTTCGCCAGGCCTATGTCGGCGAAATTCATCATACGTTTTTACGGTCGAGAAACCGCCGCTTCGCCTCCTCGGTGATGCCGAATTCGCGCACCATGGCCTTGATCGCCGCCTCGTCCGACTTGTCGGCATAGCGAAACTCGGAATCGGCGTAGCGGTTGATCTCCTGCACCACCATCTCCACCGTGATCGGCTGGCGCAGCTCTTCGATCATCGCCTTCTTGGTGTCGTAGTCCTTGAACAGGAACAGCTCCGGTTCCTCCATCCAGTCGTCCGGCAGCTCAAAGTCCATCGCCCGCACCTTTACGGCGTCGGTGATGTTCTTGATCGCGCGCCCGGTGAAGCGGGGATCGGCCTCCTGGATGCCCTTGAGGTAGGTGCCGAGCTTGGCAATCGTGTCGAGCGTGCCGATCTCGCGCGAGACCCGCTCAAACACCCGCTCCAACCCCACTTCGACGGGGCGCGAATGGCGCTCGAAGCTCTCGGCCACGGCGCGCTTGATCTCCTGTGCGGCGTAAAGCGCGTGATCGCCCAGCGGGATCGCGTGGTTCTTGCCCATCAGCAGCGCGAGAATGTCGATGTAATCCTCGCGCGTGCGCGGCCCGTCGACGAGAAACCGCGCCCCGGCCCGCTGGCGCAGCGCGTCGTCGACGTTCTCGGGGTAGTTGGAAAACATCCCGAAGGTGCAATTGCCGCGCACCACGGTATTGGCCCCGGCGAAGCTCTCCATCAGCACGGCGGTAATCTCAAGCTGCCCCGCGCTCGATTGGCGGTCGCCGCGCTTGCCGGCGAGCTGGTCGATATCGTCGATCGTGCCGAAGCCGATCACGTTGGGGTCGATGATGGTGTTGATGAAGGCCTTGGCGTTCTGCGCGCTCTTGCCCTGGTAGCTGTCGATACTCTCCGTGCTCAGGTTCTGGAAGCGGTACGGGTAGCCCGCCACGTCGCAATAGCCAGAGATCAGCCCCGCCATCATCTGGATCAGCGTGGTCTTTCCGGTACCCGGCATGCCATCGCCCATGAAGGTGAAGATGAAGCCGCCCAGCTCGGCGAAGGGGTTCAGCTTGCGCTCGAAATCGTAGGCCATGAGCATTTTTGCGAGCTTCATCGCCTGGTATTTTGCAATATGGTTGCCCACCACCTCGTTCGGCTTCTTGAACGTCATGGTCAGCTTGGTGCCGCGCGCCTTGCGGCTGGGGGTGAAGCCGGAAATCACGAAATCGTCCGCCTCGACGCGGTAGTTTGCGGAGGTGAAGGCCCCGAGCCGGGGCGCGGTCTGGGCGCGCAAGCCGACCTTCTCCATCAGCTGCTCGGCGAAGGCCATGACGGTGGCGACAAGCCGCGGCTCGTCCTCGGCGAAGGCGGCGATCTCCTGGTCGAGCTCCCAGAGCGCGCCATGCAGCGCCAGCCCGGCGTTGTCGGTCAACACTTCCTCGACGTTGCCCACCTCCACGCTCACCTCGCTCGCATGCGGCGCGAGCAGAAAGGCGGCGGCATTGGCGAAGACCGACAGCGCCACCAGGCTTTCGCCCGCCAAGAGCTCGGAGAATTCAATCGACCGGTCCTTCGCCAGCGCGGCTTCGAGGTTCTGCTTTTTCAGCGCCTTCAGCCCGGTCTGCTCGGCATAGCTCTCGGCCATGGCAAGCGCGATCGCCAAGGCCCGGCGCAGGCTGTGCAGCACCGTGGCCTGCACCGGCGACAGGATCGGGTCGCCCCCGTCCGTCGCCTCGATCCGCTCGATCAGGCGCACGCCCTCGGGGCGCGCCGTCGAGCGCGTCACCAGCCCCGGCGTGGTCGAGCGAAACGTCCGCGTGCGCACAATCCCGGGCGAGCGTTCGACCGGGGCCGCCGCCACCTTGGGTTTGGCGATCCGCGGCGTGTGGTCGAAACCGTCGAGCATCCCCGCGGCCGCCTCGTAATGCGCCCGGATCTCGTCTTCGCGAAGCTCCATCTGGTCGGCCGGCACTGACATCGCTTTCCTCTTTTTCCTGGCAAAAATACCTCGGGGGGTCCGGGGGGCTGGCCCCCCGGCCTCACCGGTAAGACAACACGCGCCCCCCCGGGCTCACCACGAATTTCCGCACCTCTTTGAACCCCGCCGGGTTCATCTCCGCGAGCACCTGGAACGGGCGCTGCGGCAGGATGATCGCGCGCTCCATCCGCGTGCGGCCCGTGTCGGCCGCGCCCGAGAATGGATCGAGCGCAAACACCTCGCGCTCGACGCTGCCGAACCAGCCCGATTTCTCCATCTCCACCCGCTCGCTTTCCAGCTCCTCCACCGTCCAGGCCAATGCCCAGTCTTCGCCCGCCGGTGCCTTGGCCTCGTCCAGCACCCGCGCCAGCGGCCCGGTCTGCTTGGTGAACGCATTCGAATACATCGGCCCGAGGTGAAAGCGCCTGAGCCGCTTGGGATGCAGGTCGTCGAAATCCTTGTCGAACCCGGTGGCGATCGTCACCAGCTTCAGCCCGGCCACCGATTGCGCCATCAGATGGGCCTGCACCTCGGGCCAGCGCTTCTGGTCCTTCGGCAGGGCGTCGCGCCCGGTATCCTCGACGTCCATCAGGTAGATCGTGGGAATGTTCACGCTGCTGTCGTAGACCGCCCAGTGCACCAGATAACGCCGCCGCGCCTCGCGCCCGTCGCCATCGTTGCCGAGCCAGACCGCGTCCGGGTCCATCTGCGGCCAGAACAGCGTGCCGCGCGCCAGCTCCTCGTAATAGAGCCGCTGGCTCATCGCGTATTGCAGCTTGGTGGGCACGGCGAGCCGGCCGACGATCTCGCTCACCATCTGGTGCTTGAGCTCGTCCGGGCCGGGCAGGTTCTTGAGGTGCTTGCCCGCCTGCGCCGCGTCACTGGCCATCTGCATCAGTTCCGCGTGGACCGGAAAGCCGCTTTCCTCGCGGTCGAAGGTGAGCTTGCCGGGGCCGGGGCCCTCGGTGCGCCCGGCCATGTGATACTTGTTAGCGAGCGCGCGGAAGGTGAAGCCGAGGCTCACGATGTAGCGCGCCAGCACCTCGACCTCTTGGCGGGTCAGCGCGCCCTCCGCCTCGAATTGCGCCGCCACCCGCGCCAGGTGCCCCGTAATCGCCTCGAACTTGGCGAAGTAGCGGCGCGTCACGCCGGTGTCTTCGATGTCGACGTGGTCGCGGGTGAGAGCGGAGGTCTCAGTCATTCTTGCGCCGTTTCTCCTTGAGCCACAGCCAGCCCCCTGCCAGGGCAATCGCGAGCAGCGCGCCCGCGGTCACCACACCGGCCAAGCTGGTAAACCCGGCCCGCAGGCCGACCAGGCTGGCGGGGGCAAAACTCATCGCCGCGAGTGCGACAAGCGCGATCAGGATGAGGGCGGCAGCGAAGGATTTCATTCCCCGTAGAGGTTCTTGTCGTGTTTCTCGACGATGGCGGCAAAGCGGCGGGCAAAGCGCTCATCGGCCTTGGCCTTGGCCTCCAGCACGTCGCGGGCAAATACCATGTGCTCTTCATGCGCCTCCATCATGTCGGCCATTTTCTGGTTGGTCGCGGTGCCGATCGCGGCCATCGCGGCCTGCGCTTCCTTGTCGGTCTCCACGCCGATCTCGTTGATCCGGTGCGCCACGTCCTGCTGCTGCGCGGTTTTCAGCGATTTCGACAGCGCATCATAGAGCACCACGCGCTGCTTGGTGTCGGTTTGCAGCTTGTTGATCAGCACCATCTGCGTCGCCGCCTGGTTTTGCAGGGAGTCGACCCAGGTCTTGCCCTTTTCGATGTAGCGCTCGAGCGTCTGGCTGCGGGCGAGCTTCACCTGCTCCTCCTGCACCAGCGCATTGTAGCGTGCGTTGAGGTCGGCCAGCTCGGTTTCCAGCTTGGTGCGCGCCGCCGCGTCCTGCTCCACCGAGATCTTGTTCTCCAGCTCGATGATCGCCGGGTCCATGCCGGTGATCTCGGCGCGCACGCCTTCCAGCTCGCCCACCGTCATCTCGCGGTCATCCAGCGTTTCGGCAAGGTTGGTCCCGACCCGCGATTTCTGGTCGTTCAGCATGTCGAGCTGGCCCTGCAGCAGCATCACGATCACGTCGGATTTCGAGATCAGATCCTGCAGCTTGTCGTCGATCGAAGCGGTGCGCATCCGCTCCTGGCGCAGGCTTTCGGACTTGTGTTTTGAGAACACACCGACGAAGCTTTCCCAGCCCGTCTTCGAGCGCATCTCGTTGAAATCTTTGGAGAACGCGGCGGTGACGTCATCAAGCCCCATGATCAGCTCGGCGATATTGGCGTTCATCACCTGGGTATGGGTGTTCACGTCGTCGAGCGTGGCGTTTTCGATGTCGATGGTAATATCGTCGCCCGACTTGAGCTTGGTGCGGGCGGTTTCGATCCTCGTGGTGAGCTCGGCGATCTTCGCCTGCGCCTCGGCCACCTGTTGCTGGCTCTCTTTCACCTGCGCGTCAAGATTTGCGGCCATCGTCATCCTCTCAAAGTAAACGGGCGTAACATTGATGATTTGGGCAAGCCTAGCGCGATTTCAACGGCAAGGGGAGGCGCAATTCGGTCCTTTGCGGCGAATTTGCCGGCCGCCCCGTTGTCTGGAGTGCGAAACCGGCCTAGCGTTCGCGGATGGTCGACCTTACCGAAAAAATCCTTGCCGAAGTCGCCGCACGGCGCGACACGCTGGTGGCGCTTACCCAGGATCTCGTGCGCATCCCCACCCTGAACCCGCCGGGGGAGCGCTACCGAGAGCTCGTGGAGTGGCTCGGCCAGCGGATGGAGGCGCAGGGCTGGCAGGTCGAGCTGATCCGCGCGACCGGGGCAATCGGCGACAGCGACAGCCATCCGCGCTGGAACCTCGTGGCGCGCTTTGCGGGCACGCGCCCCGGCGAGGTGGTGCATTTCAACGGCCATCACGACGTGGTCGAGGTCGGTAATGGCTGGACCCACGATCCCTTCGCCGCCGAGATCGAAGACGGCCGCATCTACGGGCGCGGCACCTGCGACATGAAAGGCGGCCTCGCCACGGCGATTATTGCCGCCGAAGCCTTCATCGCCGCCAACCCCGATTTCGCCGGCGCGATCGAGGTGAGCGCCACCGCGGATGAGGAAAGCGGCGGCTACGGCGGTGTCGCCTACCTCGCCGAGCAGGGCTATTTCAACCCCGAGCGCGTACAGCACGTGATCATCCCCGAGCCGCTCAACAAGGACCGCATCTGCCTTGGCCATCGCGGTGTTTGGTGGGCCGAAATCGAAACCAAGGGCCGGATTGCCCACGGCTCGATGCCGTTCCTCGGCGATAGCGCGATCCGCCACATGGGCGCGGTGCTCGAAGAGATGGAGCGCACGCTCTACCCGCTCCTGGCCCAGAAACGCACCGACATGCCGGTGGTGCCGGAAGGGGCGAAGCAATCGACCCTCAACATCAACTCGATCCACGGCGGCGAGCCGGAACCTGCGCCGGGGTTCACCGGTTTTCCCGCGCCCTGCGTCGCCGACCGCGCCCGGATCGTGATCGACCGGCGCTTCCTGATCGAGGAAGACATCCGCGACGTGAAAGACGAGGTGAAGAGCCTGATGGAGCGGGTGAAAGCGGAGCGCCCCGGCTTCGAGTATGAGATCCGCGACATGCACGAGGTGGTGCCGTCGATGACCGACGAAGACGCGCCCGTGGTGCGCTCCACCGCCGCCGCGATCGAGAAGGTGCTGGGCCAGCGGCCGGCCTACGTGGTCTCGCCCGGCACCTATGACCAGAAGCACATCGACCGGATCGGGCGGCTGCACAATTGCATCGCCTACGGACCGGGAATTCTCGACCTTGCGCACCAGCCCGACGAGTGGATCGGCATCGACGACATGGTCGATTCTGCGGGGGTCATGGCGCTGGTACTGGCGGAGTTGCTCGGGCGGTGAGCGGGGCGGGGGGCCAGCCCCCCGCACCCCCCGGGATATTTCCGGCAAGATGAAAGGGAAACCTGGAACCTCTTTCATCTTGCTTCAAATATCCCCGCCGGAGGCAAGAAAGTCTCATTCGACGGGGGACGTTAACGCACCATTAGGGGTAATGCGCCACGATGGTGCCACGGTACAGGCGGGGACGCCGATGACCGTGCAAGGTGAAAGCCGCCCCGCCCCGGAAAACGGGCGGGGTTTTTCCTTGTCGGGCACCAATCCTATTCGCCCCAGGGGATCCAGGTGGTTTTCACCTCGGTGGCGTGGTGCAGGAAGGCGCGGCCCTCACCTTCGGCTCCGAACCAGTCGCGGCTGCTGGCGTTGTTGACCCAGGTGCGCTTGAGGTTGCCCGCGCTCTCAAACTCCACCAGCGCCGAGAGATCGGCGCCGGACTGCGCCCAGACCGCATCGACGTCGAGGTGGCCGGCGAGCGCGGTGGCAAAGTCGCTGTGCAGCCCGGTCAGGATGTTGACCACCCCGGCGGGCAGGTCGGAGGTTTCCAGAACCTGGGTGAAATCGGTCGCCGCCAGCGGGTAGGGCTGCGAGGCGGCGAGCACCACGCGGTTGCCCATTGCAATCGCCGGGGCCATCAGCGAGACGAGCCCGAGCAGCGGCACGTCGTCGGGGCAGAAGGCGCCGATCACGCCGACCGGCTCATGCGTTGCCAGCGCCGCGCCGCGCATCGGCACGGGTTTGATCGCACCGTCATACTTGTCGGCCCAGGCGGCCCAGGTGAACAGCCGGTCGATGGATTTTTCCACCTCCGCCGCACCCGTCCGCTTGCCGGTCATCTCGTTGATCCGGTGAGCGAATTCGTCTGCGCGGGTGGAGAGGTTTTCGCCGATGTAGAACAGGATCTGGGCACGCAGATGCGCCGTGGCCTTCGCCCATCCGGCGGCGTTGCGCGCGGCTTCGACGGCGTTGCGCACGTCCTTGCGGTTGGCCAGCCCGGCGTGGCCGAGGAGCTTGCCCTTCGGCGACCAGATCGCGCGCGAATAGCCGCCGTCGGGGCGCGCCTGTTTGCCGCCAATGTAGAACTTGGCAGTCCGGTCGAGCGCATCCACCGTCGCGTCTTTCGGCGCGGGCACGGCGGTGATCGGCGTGAGCGGCTTGGTCTTTGCCTTGGGCTTGGTGTAGGCCAGCAGCCCTTCCCAGCCCCCCTCGCGCCCATAGCCCGACTCGCGCACGCCACCGAAGCCCGCCGCCGCGTCAAACGCGTTGGTGGTGTTGATCCAGACCACGCCAGCCGCCAGCTTCGGGGCGATGTCGAGGGCGAGGTTGATATTCTCGCTCCACACCGTCGCCGCCAGTCCGTATCGGGTGTTGTTGGCAAGCTCTACAGCCTCGGTCGGGGTGCGGAAGGTCATCGACACCAGAACCGGGCCGAAGATCTCTTCCTGCATCAGGAACGAGGCCGGCGCGAGGCCGGTGATCAGAGTGGGCGGGTAGTAGCAGCCCTGGTTCGGCAGGAGGCAGGCGGGCTGGTAGACCTCGCCTTCCTTGCCGCCTTGTTCGACCATCGACGCGACGCGCTCAAGCTGCACCCGGTCGGCCAGCGCGCCCACGTCGATCGACTTGTCGAGCGGGTCGCCGATGCGCAGCTTGTCCATCCGCGCTTTCAGCTTGGCGTGGAAGCGCTCGGCGATGCTCTCCTGCACCAGCAGGCGCGAGCCGGCGCAGCAGACCTGGCCCTGGTTGAACCAGATCGCATCGACCAGCCCCTCGACCGCCGAGTCGATATCGGCGTCGTCGAAGACGATGTAGGGCGATTTGCCGCCGAGCTCGAGGGTGAGCGATTTGCCGGTGCCGGCGGTGGCTTTGCGGATGATCCGCCCCACCTCGGTGGAGCCGGTGAAGGCGATCTTGTCGATATCTTCGTGTGCGGTCATCGCCGCGCCGGTGCGCCCGTCACCGGTGACGATGTTGACCACGCCTTTCGGCACCCCCGCTTCGATGCAGATCTCGGCAAACAGCAGCGCGGTGAGCGAGGTGTATTCGGCCGGTTTGAGCACCACGGTATTGCCCATGGCGATGGCCGGGGCGACCTTCCAGGCGAGCATCAGAGCCGGGAAGTTCCACGGGACGATCTGGCCCGCGACGCCGAGGGCTTCGCGGTCGGGCAGCTCGGCGTCCATGAGTTGCGCCATGCCGGCGTGGTAGTAGAAATGGCGCGCCACCAGCGGAATGTCGATATCGCGGCTCTCGCGGATCGGCTTGCCGTTGTCGAGCGTTTCGAGAACGGCGAAAAGGCGGGCGTGTTTCTGCACCAGCCGGGCGATGGCGTAGAGGATGCGGGCGCGGGCGTGGCCCGAGAGCCCGGCCCATTTGGCCTGCGCCTTGCGGGCGGCGCGCACGGCGGCCTCGACATCGTCGGCGTGGCCTTGGGTGATCTGCGCCAGCTCCTCGCCGGTGGCGGGGTTCCTGGTGGCGAAGGTCTCGCCCGGGGCGGTCCAGGCGCCGTCGATGAACAGCCCGAAGCGGCGCCCGTGCGCCTCCAGCCAGCTTTGCGCTTCGCTGTCGCTCTCGGGCGCTTTGCCGTAGTCCATGGTTGCGAAAATGTCCTTGATAGTCATGGCGTTACCCCATGGCATGGCGGTGGCCGGCGGAATAGTGGCCGGTGACGTGGTGTTCAAGCTGGCGCTCGATATCGAGCAGCAGCGACGAGGCGCCGAAGCGGAACAGGTGCGGATCGAGCCAGGCGTCGCCCAGCTCTTCCTTGACGAGGGCAAGATAGACCAGCGCGTCTTTTGCCTTCGAGATCCCGCCGGCGGGCTTGTAGCCGATCCGGTAGCCGGTGCGCTCGTAATAGTCGCGGATCGCGCGCATCATCACGAGGCTGACGGGCAGGGTGGCGTTCACGCTTTCCTTGCCGGTCGAGGTCTTGATGAAATCGGCCCCGGCCATCATGCACACCAGCGAGGCGCGCGCGACGTTGCGCAAAGACCCGAGCTCGCCGGTGGCGAGGATCGTCTTCAGATGCGCCTCGCCGCAGGCGGCGCGGAACTCGACGACTTCGTCGTAGAGCGCCTGCCAATTGCCGGTGAGCACGTGGCGGCGGCTGATCACGATGTCGATCTCGCGCGCCCCGGCGGCCACGCTCTCGCGGATTTCCTCGACCCGAAGCCGGTAGGGTGACAGCCCCGCTGGAAAGCCGGTGGAGACAGCGGCGACGGGCAGGCCGGTGCCCTCCAGCGCCGCGACGGCGGTGGGGATCATCTCGTGGTAGACGCAGACCGCGCCGGTGGTGATCGGCCCCATGCCCATCGCGTCAAGCAGGTCCTGGCGCACCGGGCTGGCCGCCTTGGCGCAGAGCCGGCGCACCCGGCCGGGCGTATCATCGCCCGAGAGCGTGGTGAGGTCGATCACGCTGATCGCCTTCAGCAGCCAGGCCGCCTGGTGCTCTTTCTTGACCGAACGGCGCGCGCCGATGCTGGCGGCGCGCCGCTCGATCGCGGAGGTGTTGGCCTGGGCGCTCATCACCCAGTCCATGTCGAGCGGCATGCCGGGATTGCGCGCCTCGATCGCCTGCGGCAGGCCGGCCGTGCCGGTGGCGCTGTCCGCCTTTCGCTCGCTGATGCGTTGCATGGGTCCTCCCAAGATCAGGGTCTGATCTGAAAGTCGCATGAGCCAGCGCGATTGGCAAGATTTACCGAACGGTCAAATGATTCGCCATGACGCCGCGTTACATGGCAGGGCGCCCAAGGATTGGGCGAAAGTAAGAAATTGAAATCACGTATGTTTTATTGGGTGTTGGAGGGTGCACATTTCCGTTGGGGAAGGAGTTGAGTAAAATGCGCGGCTGTGGATAGATTGACCCATCCGCGTGCGCTGCCGGAGCGTGAGTCTCTCGCCCCGGCAATAGCCATATTCTGCGCCCGTGTGACCCGAAAAAACAGAGAGGAGTCACGACACATGAACGTATCCATGAAATCGGTCCTGTTCGCCACGGCGCTCGCCTTTGCGTCGCCCGCCCTGGCCGCGGGCACCGCGCCCAACGGCGCGCCGCTGGCTGATGACCAGACCTTCACCTACCGCGTGCTCGACGAGCACAGCTCGGTCGACCCGCAGATCGTCGAAGACGTGTCGGGCTCGGAGATCGTGCGAGACCTGTTCGAAGGCCTTTACAACCAGGACGCCGACGGCAACCTCGTGCCGGGCGTGGCCCTCTCGCACACCGTCTCGGACGACAAGCTCACCTACACTTTCACCCTGCGCCCCGAAGCCAAGTGGTCGGACGGCACCCCGGTGACGGCTGGTGATTTCGTTTATGGCTGGCAGCGCCTGGCCGATCCCGAAACCGCCTCGCCGTACCAGTGGTTCGTCGAAGTCATGGGCCTGGCCAATGCCGGCCCGGTGATGGCCGGTGAAGCGCCGCTCGAAGACCTCGGCGTGAAGGCGATCGACGATCACACGCTGGAAGTGACGCTGGCGAGCCCGCTGCCCTACTTCCCGCTGACCACCACCCATTCCTCGACCTTCCCGTCGCCGAAATGGGTGATCGACGAGTTTGGCGCCGACTGGACCAAGCCCGAAAACATCGTCTCGAACGGCGCTTATGTGCTTACCGAGCATGTGCCGCAGGAACGTTCGGTGCGCGCGCGCAACGAAATGTACTGGGACAACGAGAACACCATCATCGACACCGTCGAAGCGCTGGTGATCAACGACGAGAACGTGGCGCTGACCCGCTACCTCGCCGGTGAACTTGACCGCACCGAAGTGCCGGCCGGTCAATACCCGTCGATGAAAGAAGAGTACCCGGATCAGGCGCTGAGCTTCCCGCGCCTGTGCAACTACTACTTCAACTTCAACCTGTCGGACATGGGCCCCGAGGCCACCAGCGACGTGCGTGTGCGCCAGGCGCTGTCCTACGCTGTCGACCGCGACATCATCGTCGACAAGGTGCTGCAGGGTGGCCAGTCGCCAGCCTACACCTTCACCCCGGCGGCGACCGCGAACTTCGACGTGCCGACGGTAGACTACGCGACCTGGACCCAGGAAGAGCGCAACGCCAAAGCCGTCGAGCTTCTGGCGGAAGCCGGCTACGGCGCCGACAATCCGCTTGAGCTGACCTACCTCTACAACACCGACGAGGCCCACAAGAAGATCGCCGTTGCGGTCGCGCAGATGTGGAAGCAGACCCTCGGCGTCAACGTTTCGCTGGAAAACCAGGAATGGAAGACCTTCCTCGAAACCCGTGGCAACCATGACTTCCAGGTTGCCCGTGGTGCCTGGTGTGGGGACTACAACGAGGCCTCGACCTTCCTCGACCTCGTCCAGACCTCGTCGGGCTACAACGACGCGGCCTACTCCAACGCCGAAGTCGACCAACTCCTGGCCGACGCCAAAACCTCGGAAAACCCGCAGCCCAACTACACCCGCGTGGAAGAGATCCTGGCCGACGAGATGCCGGTTATCCCGATCTACCACTACGCCGGTGTGTACATGATGAGCCCGGGCATCTCGGCCTCCTGGCCGGTGCAGAACGTGGAGCAGAACTGGTACTCGAAAGACCTCTACAAGGTCGCCGAGTAACATCGCTCTGAAAATCCGGGGCGTCGCGGGGATATCCTCGCGGCGCCCGACCTGTCTCCGGGGATCCATTCATGCTCAGCTTCATCATCCGCCGGATGGCCGTGGCCATCCCGACGCTGCTCGTGTTGATCATTGCGTCGTTCTACCTGATGCAATTCGCGCCCGGCGGGCCGTTCACCTCCGAACGCCCCCTGCCGCCGCAGGTGCTGGCCAACATCGAGGCCAAGTACGGGCTCGACCAGCCGACCTGGAAGCAGCTGGTGAGCTATGTGGGCGGCATCGTCACCGAGTTCGATTTCGGCCCATCCTACAAGTATAAAGACCGCACGGTGAATGACATCATCGCGCAGGGCTTCCCGGTCACGCTGACCTACGGCACGATCTCCTTCATCGTCGCCATTCTCTTCGGCGGAGCGTTGGGCATCGCAGCCGCCATCCGCCAGAACTCCTGGCTCGACTATTTCGCGGTGGGCGTCACCATCGGCGCGCAGGTGCTGCCGAATTTCGTGATGGCGCCGATCCTGATCCTGATCTTCACGCTCTGGCTGGGCATCCTGCCCGGGGGCGGCTGGAACGGCGGCCAGTGGAACCACATGATCATGCCGATCATCGCGCTGTCGACGTCCTACATGGCGAGCGTCGCGCGCCTCACCCGTTCGTCGATGCTCGAGGTGCTGCGCTCGAACTTCATCCGCACCGCGCGCGCCAAAGGCTTGCCCGACCGGGTGATCATCTGGCGCCACGCGCTGAAGCCCTCGATCCTGCCGGTTGTCTCTTATCTCGGGCCGGCCTTCGTCGGCATGGTCACCGGCTCGTTCATCATCGACTCGATCTTCTCCACCGGGGGGATCGGCTATTTCTACGTCAACGCCGCCTTCAACCGCGACTACGCGGTGATGATGGGCCTTACCATCCTGCTCGGTTCGATGACGATTATGTTCAACATGGTGGTCGATATCCTCTACGCGTGGATCGACCCCAAGATCCGTCTGTGAGGGCAGTGACATGACCAATACCGGACTGGGTTCGCTCAACCCGCGCCAACCGAAAACAGCGGCCTTGGCTGAACGCATGGCCGAGGTGAAGGGACGGTCGCCCTGGGCCGACGCCCGCAACCGCTTCGTGCGCAACAAGGCTGCGATGGTCTCGGTGGTGGTGCTCCTGCTGGTGGCGCTGTTCGCCTTCTTCGGCAGTTCTCTCAGCCCCTGGGACAACGAGACAATCGACTGGGACGTGCTCGGCAAGGTCAAGGAGCTTGGCGCGCCCTCGCTTGAAAACGGTCACTACTTCGGCTTCGACGATTCCGGGCGCGACCTCTACAATCGCGTCGTTCAGGGCACCCAGATCAGCCTCATGGTCGGCGTCGTCGGCGCGATGATCGCGGTGATCGTCGGTACGATCTACGGCGCGGTTGCGGGCTTCGTCGGTGGGCGGATCGACGGCGCGATGATGCGCTTCGTCGATATCGCCATGTCGATCCCCTACATGTTCGTGCTGATCCTGCTGCTCGTCGTGTTCGGCCGCTCGATCTCGATGCTCTTCGTCGGCATCGGCCTCACCGCCTGGCTCGACATGAGCCGGATCGTGCGCGGCCAGACGCTGTCGATCAAGAACAAGGAGTTCATCGAGGCGGCGGTGGCCACCGGCGTGCCGACCTTCACCATCATCCGGCGCCACATCGTGCCGAACCTGTTGGGCGTCGTGGTGGTCTACGCCACGCTCCTTGTGCCGCAGATGATCCTCACCGAGAGCTTCATCAGTTTCCTCGGGCTCGGCGTGCAGGAGCCGCTGACCTCCTGGGGCGCGCTGATTTCGCAGGGCACCAGCACGATGAACTACGGCACGCTCTGGCAGCTGTTCTTCCCCCTGGCGTTTTTCGTGATCTCGATCTTCGCCTTCTTCTTCATCGGCGACGGGCTGCGTGACGCGCTCGACCCGAAAGACCGCTAGGAGGACGCCCGATGACCCTTCTCGAAGTCCGCGACCTCACGGTCAAGTTCGACACCCCCGACGGCACGGTGACGGCGGTCGACAATATCTCGTTCGATCTGCGCCGGGGCGAGACCCTCGGCGTGGTGGGCGAAAGCGGGTCGGGCAAGAGCCAGATGGTGTTCGGCATCACCGGGTTGCTCGCCTCGAACGGCCGGGTCACCGGCTCGGCCAAGCTCGAAGGGCAGGAGATCCTGAACCTGCCGGACGCGAAGATGAACCGGATCCGGATGGAAAAGATCGCGATGATCTTCCAGGATCCGATGACCTCGCTCAACCCCTACCTGCGGGTCTCCGACCAGATGGCGGAGGTGCTGGTGCATCACCGCGGCCTGTCGAAGAAATCCGCGATCGCCGAGAGCGCGCGGATGCTCGACGCGGTGCGCATCCCCGAGGCGAAAGCCCGCGTGACGATGTATCCGCACGAATTTTCCGGCGGCATGCGCCAGCGGGTGATGATCGCGATGAGCCTGCTGTGCCAGCCCGATATCCTGATCGCCGACGAGCCGAGCACGGCGCTCGACGTGACCGTGCAGGCGCAGATCATGAAGCTGCTCGCGGAGTTGCAGCAGCAGTTCGGCATGGCGATCGTGCTGATCACGCATGATCTCGGGGTGGTCGCCGGCAGCTGCGTCGAGACGCTGGTGATGTATGGCGGGCAGGTGATGGAACACGGCACCACCGAGGGGCTTTTCGCGCGCCCCACCCATCCCTACACGATGGGTCTGCTCAAGGCCGTGCCGCGGCTCGACAAGGAAACCGAGAAGCTCGAGACCATCCCCGGCAACCCGCCCAACATGATGGACATGCCGGCCGGCTGCCCGTTCGTGCCGCGCTGCGATTTCGCCGATGAGCACTGCTGGAGCGACCGGCCGGCGCTGACGCTGGCCGACGGGTTCGAGACGCGCACCCGCGCCTGCCATCGCACGCTGGAGGAACTGGCATGAGCGACGAGACGATCCTCAGGGTCGACAACCTCAAGGTCTGGTTCGACGTGAGAAAACAGGGCGCGATGCCTTGGGTGAAACCGCGCAAGCTGAAGGCCGTCGACGGCGTGAGCTTCGAGCTGAAGGCGGGCGAGACGCTGGGGATCGTCGGCGAGAGCGGCTGCGGCAAGTCCACGCTGGCGCGCGCGGTGATGCAGATGGTGCCGGTGGAAAACGGCAGCGTGGTCTGGCTCGGCGACGAGCTGGTCGGGCTCGACACCCGCCACATGCGCAGCCACCGCAAGGAAATGCAGATGATCTTCCAGGATCCTCTGGCCTCGCTCAACCCGCGCATGACGATCGGCCAGATCGTTGCCGAACCGCTGCGGACGCATTTTCCGGCCCTCTCGGGCGAGGAGATGAAGACGAAGGTGCAGGACGTGCTCGACACCGTCGGCATCCTGCCAAACCTCGTCAACCGCTACCCGCACGAGTTTTCTGGCGGCCAGTGCCAGCGGATCGGCATCGCCCGGGCGCTGGTGGTGGACCCGCAGCTGATCATCTGCGACGAGCCGGTGTCGGCGCTCGACGTGTCGATCCAGGCGCAGGTGATCAACCTGCTGATGGAGCTGCAGAAAGAGACCGGCGTGGCGCTGATCTTCATCGCCCACGATCTCAGCGTGGTGAAGCATATCTCCGACCGGGTGATGGTGCTTTACCTCGGCAACGTGATGGAAATCGCGCCCTCGGCCGCGCTCTACGCCAACCCGCAGCACCCCTATACCGAGGCGCTGATCTCGGCGGTGCCGATCCCCGATCCGGTGCTGGAGAAAGCCAAAGAGATCATGCTGCTCGACCAGGATATGCCGTCGCCGCTCGATCCGCCCTCAGGCTGCGTGTTCCGCACCCGCTGCCCGATCGCCGAGCCGCGCTGTGCCGAGCTCAAACCGGTGCTCGCCGACAAGGGCGACGGCCACCAGGTGGCCTGCCACCTGCGCTGAGCAAATGCGCCGGCCCGCCGGCGCTGCGCTTCGCCCGGGCGGGCGTCAGTCCAGCGTCTGGCGGTAGCGCATCAGCGAGATCACCACGATCACCACGCCGATGATCACGATCGCGCGCAGGTCGCCGGCGATGTCGGCCATCCCGCCCTCCTTCAGCATCACCTTGCGCACGATCCGCAGGTAGTGCGTGGCCGGGATCGTCTGGCCCAGCGCCTGCGCCCAGCCGGGCATGCCGGCGAAGGGAAACATGAAGCCCGAGAGCAGGATCGTCGGCAGGATCGTCATGAAGCTCGCCTGCATCGCCTGCATCTGGGTGTGCACCAGGGTCGAGATCAGGAAGCCGAGCGCCAGGTTGACCACGATGTAGATGTTGAAGCCGACGAAAAAGGCCCAGCCGGAGCCGAGGAAGGGCACGTCGAACAGGATCTCGGCGGCGACGAGAAACACGCCGGTCTGGATGTAGCCGACGAAGACATAGGGCAGGATCTTGCCCAGCATCACTTCCAGCGGCCGCACCGGCGTGGCGATCAAGGTCTCCATCGTGCCGCGCTCGGTTTCGCGCACGATCGCCACGGCGGTGATCAGCACCATCGTCATCGCCAGGATCACCGCGAGCAGACCGGGTACGGTGTTGACGGCGCTCTGCTGCTCGGGGTTGAACTGGCGGTGCACCACCACCGAAAACGGCGCGGGCTTGCCCGCGACACCGGCGAGGGGCCCCTGGAGCGTCTGTTTCACCGCCGTTTCGACGATCCCCGACAGCGCCCCCATCGCCGTACCCACCGCGACCGGGTCGGACGCGTCGGCCGAGATCAGAAGCTCCGGCGACAGGCCACGGATGATGTTGCGCTCGAAGTCGGGCGGGATCACCACCACGAAATTGGCGGTGCCGTCGCGCAGCGCCTGGTCGCCCTCTTCGGCGCCGAACACATAGCCCTGAAAGTCGAAGTAGTCGGAGGTTTCCATCCCGGACAGAACCGCGCGCGCAATCGGGCTCTCGTCGGCCACCTCGACCAGCGTCGGCAGGTTGTGCGGATCGGTGTTGATGGCGAAGCCGAACAGCAGGAGCTGCATCACCGGGATGCCGACCATCATCCCGAAGGTGAGCCGGTCGCGGCGCATCTGGATGAATTCCTTGGCCAGGACCGCGCCGAACCGCGCAAGGGAAAACAGGTTCATGCCCCAGCCCTCCCGCTCAGGCCGAAATTGTCGTCGGAGGTGGTCATCAGGTAGATGAACGCCTCTTCCAGCTCGGCCTCTCTCTTGACCCAGTGATGCGTACCGTTCTTCACTTTCCACTCTGCGATGACTGCGTCGAGCGCCGCCGCGTCGATGGATGAGACGTGGAGCACGGCGCCGAAACGCGCCACCTGATCGACGCGCGGGTCGGCGCGCAGCGAGTCCTCAAGTTCGATCAGGTCGGGCCCGTCGACGCGCCAGGTGGTGAGGCCGACGCGTTTGGGGATGTCGCGCGCCGGGCCGTCGATCAGCTTTTTGCCGTAGGCGATGTAGGCGATGTAGTCGCACTGCACCGCCTCGTCCATGTAATGGGTCGAGACCAGCACGGTGACGCCCTGCTTGGAGAGCCGGCGGATCTCGTCCCAGAAATCGCGCCGCGCCTTCGGGTCGACGCCGGCGGTTGGCTCGTCGAGCAGCAGGAGCGCGGGTTTGTGTTGCATGCAGGCGGCGAGCGCGAGGCGCTGCTTCCAGCCGCCCGAGAGGGTTCCGGCAAGCTGGTCGCCCCGGCCTTCGAGCCCGAGATCGCGCAGGGTCTCGTCGACCACCTGTTTGCGGTTTTTCATCCGGTACATCCGGGCCATGAAATCGAGGTTTTCGCGGATTGTGAGATCGCCATAGAGCGAGAACTTCTGGGTCATGTAGCCGACGTTTTCCTTGATCGCGCGCGCGTCGGTACGGATGTCGTGGCCCAGCGTCATCCCCTCGCCGCCATCGGGGGTGAGCAGCCCGCACATCAGGCGGATCGTCGTGGTCTTGCCCGAACCATTGGGGCCGAGAAAGCCGTAGATCGCCCCCTTGGGCACGTCCATGTCGACGGCGTCGACCACCGTTTTGTCGCCGAACACCTTGGTCAGACCCTTGACCGAAATGGCGAAGGCCTCGCTCATTCGATCCGCTCCAGCGTGACCGGCTGGCCGGGCAGCAGGCCGGTACCGGGGGCAAGCTTCGCCTCGGCGCGAAACACCAGCCGCGAGCGTTCGTCGCGCGAGTAGATGATCGGCGGGGTGTATTGCGGGTCCGAGGCCATGCGGGTGATCGTGGCGGTGATGCCGGGGCCGCAGCCGTCGCAGGTGAGCGCGAGCGCCTCGCCGACGGCAAAGCCCGGGCGCTGGGCCTCGGGCAGGTAGAACAGCACCTTGAGCTGGTCGGGCGGCAGGATCGAGATCACCGGCGTGCCGGCGGCGGCCACTTCGCCGGCGTCGAAAAAGACCTTCTCGATCGTGCCCCGCGCCGGGGCAGTCACGCGCAGATCGTTGAGCTGGGCGGCGGCCAGATCGGCCTCGGCGCGCGCGGCGGCCAGCGTGGCCTCGGCGGCGATCACCTGCTCGCCGCGCGCCGGCAACTCGGCCACCTCGAGCTGGGCCTCGAGCTGGGCGACATGGGCATTGGCCTGCTCCAGCCCGGTGCGCTCGGCATCGACCCTGGCTTGTGTGACGATCGCGCGCTCAAACAGGTTTTCGGTGCGCGCAAGGGTGGATTTGGCGAGGTCGCGGGCGGCGCGGGCTTCGGCGAGCGTGGCGCGGATCACCTCGATCTCGGCCTCGCGCGAGCCGGTCTCGAGGTTACGCAGGTTGGCCTGGGCCTGGGAGATGCGGGCATTGGCGGCGCGCAGGCTCGCGCGCTGCTTGGTGGCATCCATGTCGAACAGGAACTGCCCGGCGACGATCGGATCGCCCTCGCTCACGGTGAGGTTCTGCAACCGCCCGGTGACCGAGGGCGCGACATAGACGAATTCCGCCTCGACATAGCCGTTGTAGACCGGCGTGGGATCGTCGCCGTAGCCCGGCAGGAGCGCGGCGAGGAGGGCGGTGAACCAAGCGGTGACGGTTTCAATCATGGTAGGGCTCCGGGGCCGGGAACAGGCCGTTGATGAGAATATCGAGGTGGTTGTCGACCAACCGGTCGAGGGCGAGGCCGCCTGCGGGCCGGATGCCGAAAACCTCGGCAAGCAGCAGGTGCACGACGATCGGTCCGATCAGGGTGCGGATCGTCAGCTCCGGGTCGACCGGCCGCATCTGGCCGCGCGCAATCGCCTGCTCGATCACCCGGGTTGCCGCCGGGAAGACGGTGTCGAACACCGCGCGGCGATACATCTCGGCGATCTCCGGGGCCACGGCGGCCTCGCGGATCACGATCTTCGGCACGGCAAACACTTTTGGGTCGCTGAGCGCGCCGGCGACGACGGAGAGGATTGCGCGCAGGGTCTGGCGCATGTCGCCGGTGGCAAGCTCTGCGGCAGCTAGTGCCTGGGCCGCGACCGGGGTGACGGCGCGGCGCACCAGCCCTTCGAGGATCGCCTGTTTCGACGGGAAATAGAGATAGACCGCGCCCTTCGAGACCCCGGCGCGCCGGGCGATCTCGGCCACGGAGGTATGCGCGTAGCCCTTGTCGACGAACAGCGCGAGTGCCGCGTCGAGCAGCTCGTCGGGCCGGTGCTCGGCACGGCGGCGGAATTTGGGTTCGGCTGAGTCGATCGCGGTCATGGATAGAAACTAACTGACCGGTCAGTTAGTTGCAAGAGAGATCACGCGGTCGCGCGCTCCCGGCAGGGGGGCTTTGGCCAGCCGGTCGCGGCCCGGTCGCGGCGCGCGACGTTAGCCTTGCATCAATCCCGGCGCGCGGTCCGCTTCACGCGTGTTAACCCAGCCGGCGCAGCCTGACACCGGAGCCATTCGGACCGGGAGAATCTTATGCTGCGCTACCTCTACGCCAACGACCTTCACCGCTTTCCCCGCCTTGCGCGGTCGATGTTCACCGACCGCGCGGCGCAGTTTTCCAGGCGGCTTGGATGGGATGTCACCGTCGATGACGCCGGTGAGGAGCGCGACCAATACGACGCGCTAAACCCGCTCTACGTGATCTGGGAGCGGCCCGACGGGCTGCACGGCGGCTCGATGCGCTTCCTGCCGACCACCGGGCGGACCATGGTCAACGAACACTTCGCCTTTCTCAACGACGGCCACCCGATCGAAAGCCCGCTGATCTGGGAATGCACCCGGTTCTGCCTTTCGCCCGGCGCCGACCGGCGCGCTGCGCCGGCGCTCGCGCTGGGCGCGGGCGAGGTGATGGCCGCGTTCCGGCTCAGGCATTTCGTCGGCGTGTTCGACACGCGGATGGAGCGGATCTATGGCCGGATGGGGTTGAGGCCCGAGGTGCTTGGCCGCCAGGGCGCGGGGCGCGATGCGATCGGCGTCGGGCTGTGGGAGATGGACGCGGCGGCCTTCGCACCGACGCTGGCGCGGGTCGGGATCAGCCGGGCGATATCGACGGGTTGGCTGCGCTACGGGTTGGCGCAGGGAGGCGGACCGGCGCCGGCCCTGGCCGCGGCGGGCTGAGGCGCCCTGCGGCTGCGGCGGGGGGCGGGGGCCCCGCGCCCCCGAGGTATTTTTGGACCAAAGAAGAGGGGGCGGGTTTTCCCCGCCATTGCGGCAGGCTAGGGTCGCGCGCATGACCCTTCCCGCGCTCACCTTCTCCGAAGACCAGGCCGAGGCCCACGACCGCGTGGCCGAGCTGCTGCGCGGCGCGGGCGTGGATATCGACGCAGGCAGCACGCTTCCGGCAGGCAAGGGCGATGCGCAGGTCATGGCCGTCGTCGGCAAGGCCGGCTCGGGCAAAACGCTGCTGCTCGCCGAGCTCACCAAGGCGCTGGCCGAGGCCGGGGTCGACCTCGTCTCGGGCGACTGGGAGGGCAAGCGGCGCAAGGAGCGGCGCACCCTCGCGATCCTCGCGCCGACCAACAAGGCGGCCTCGGTGCTGCGCGCGCGTGGCGTGCCGGCGACGACGATCCACCGCATCCTTTACACCCCGGTCTACGCCCCCGAATTCGAGGCGTTGGCGGAATGGCTGGCCGGGCAGGGCGAGAAACCCGAGGTGGAGGGGATGACCGAGCTGGCGCTGGACCGCGCCTACGCCTTCTACCAATCGCACAAGTCGATCCCTGGCGCGCTGGCGGCGGCGGGCTTGCGCGGCTCGGATTTCATCGCCGGCTGGAAGCGGCGCGACGACCCGCTCGACATCGGTTTCGTCGACGAAAGCTCGATGCTCGACGAAAAGCAGCTCGACGACCTGAAGGAAATCTTTCCCACGCTCGTTTTGTTCGGCGACCCGGCGCAGCTCGCCCCGGTGGGCCAGTCCGGCGAGATGGTGTTCGACCGCCTGCCCGAGCCGCGCACCTGCGTGCTCCACCGCATCCACCGGCAGGAGACCGACAACCCGATCCTTGACCTAGCCCATGCGCTGGGCGACCCGGAGCTGACCTTCGAGGCCTTCGAGCGGATGATCGAAGACGCCGCGCGCCGCGACGACCGGGTGGTGGTGGCGCCCCGGGTGAACGCCGATCTGATGGCGCGCTCGCCGGTGCTGGTCTGGCGCAACGTCACGCGGATCCGGCTGATCTCGGCGTTCCGCGCCGCGCACGGCGCCCCGGAGCACGAATTGCTGCCCGGCGAGCCGCTGATCTGCGACGGGATCGAGCTGCCGCTGAAGCACCGCAAGCGGCGGATCGAGCTGGAGGCCAAGGGGCTGATCAAGGGCGCGCAGGTGGTCTATCTCGGGCCTGGGCGCCGCGCCGGCTTTTCGCGCCTGCACGTGGTCGGGGCGGAAGACCCGCGCCTGTCCGTGGCCTCGATCGTGAAGATCGAAAAGCCCGGCGAGGAAGAGCCGTTCATCCCCTTCGCCGCCACCATGGGCGCGGCTTTTCTGCACGGCGCGGCGGTGACGATCCACAAGGCGCAGGGCAGCCAGTGGCCCGAGGTGCAGCTGTTTGCCCCCGATCTCTACGCGGCGGCGCGCGCCGGGCGCATCGAGGCCGGCATCGCGCTGTGGAAACGGCTGGCCTACGTGGCGATCACCCGCGCCGAGACGCGGCTTCACTGGGTCACGCGCTATGCACTCGCCCGGCCGCTGGAGGTGCTCGGCACGTCGGACCTTGTTGTGCCGGTGGCGCCTTTGGCTCTGGAGGGGGAAATGGATGGCGAATAGCATTCTGATCACCGGCGCGAGTGCCGGGATTGGCCGGGCGGTGGCGGGGCGGTTCCTGGCCGAGGGCTGGTGGGTCGGCCTCGTCGCGCGCCGGGCCGCGTTGCTCGAAGAGGTGGCGGCGGGGCAGGCGCGCGCTGTGGTGCTGCCGGCGGATGTGACCGACGCCGGGGCCGTGGACCGGGCGTTTACCGATTTCGGGGCCAAGGCGGGCCGGCTCGACGTTCTGTTCAACAACGCCGGGATCTTCACCCCCGCCGCGTCGATCGACGAGATCCCGCTCGAGGATTGGCGCCGCGCGCTGGCGGTGAACCTCGACGCGATGTTTCTCTGCGCGCGTGCCGCGTTCGGCCAGATGCGCAGGCAGGCCCCGCAGGGCGGCCGGATCATCAACAACGGGTCGATCTCGGCCCATTCTCCGCGCGCGGGCTCGGCGGCTTACACCACCACCAAGCACGCGATCACCGGCCTCACCAAGACGCTCGCGCTCGACGGGCGGCCGTTCGACATCGCCTGTGGGCAGATTGACATCGGCAACGCCCGCACCGAGCTGTTGCAGGGGATCATCGACCGCGCGGTGGACGCCGGCGAGACGCCACCGCCGACCATGTCTGTGAAAGAAGTGGTCGACGCGGTCTGGATGATGGCGAACCTGCCGGTGGAGGCCAACGTGCCCTTCATGACGCTGATGGCGACGAAGATGCCCTATATCGGGCGGGGCTAGGGGACGGATCGCGGTCCGGGTTCGGCCAGGCGCGCCGGACCGGGCGGGTTGGGCGGTTTTCATTCCCAATCTTTCTCACTTCTACTCCCCTAGGATTCTAGCGGAGTAGGGGTGGATTGTTGGGATAAATGCATGTAAATACAACGTGTTACGGGTCAGGCGCCGTCAACCTCCCGGTAATCCGTGACGCAAAGGTTGACGCCACAGCGGCAAGACAGGGCCAAAGCGTCGGCGCGCAAGCCCTGTTGGTCCTCGTATGTTTCAGCGGGTCCGCAGAGGCGCTACACTGCCCGCAGCCCCGGTTCCCCGTCCACGAACCGCCCGACCACCGCCGCCGCGTGCCCGGCCTCGCGCAGCGCCGCCAGCAGCGCTTCCGCCTCGCTCTGCGCCACCGCCGCGAGCAAGCCGCCCGCCGTTTGCGGGTCATGCAGCAATGCGCCGCGCGCGCCCTGTGCCCCGTCCACCGGCGCGGCGGCCCGGTTGGCTTCCCAGATCGACGAGCGGTGGCCCGCCTCGGCCAGCATCAGCGCGCCGTCATAGAGCGGCACCGCGCCTTGGTCGATCTCGCCCGCCACGCCGGACGCCTTGCAGATCGCCAGCATGTGCCCGGCGAGGCCGAAGCCCGTCACGTCGGTCATCGCGTGGGTATGGGGGGCGAGCAGCGCCGCCGCGTCGCCCTGCGGCGTTGCCATCGCGCGCAGCATCGCCGCCACGTGGCGCCCGTCGGCCTTGCCCAGCATCTCGGCGGCAAGGATCGTGCCGGTGCCGATCGGGCGGGTGAGCACGGCCAGATCGCCTGCCTTCGCGCCCGCGTTGGTGATCGCCTCGCCCTCCACCAGCCCGGTGATGGTGAAGCCCAGCGTCATCTCCGCGCCCATCGTCGAATGGCCGCCGACGATCTCGGCCCCGGCGGCGGTGAACACTTCGCTTGCGGCGCGCATCACCTCTTCCATCGAGCGCGCCTGCAGCGGCTGGGCCATGCGCGGCAGGATCACGCTGGCGAGCGCGGCCTGCGGTCTGGCCCCCATCGCCCAGACATCGCCGAGCGCATGCACGGCCGTAATCCGCGCGAGCAGGTAGGGGTCATCGGTGAAGGCGCGCAGATGGTCGGTGGTGAGCACCTGCCGCATCCCGCCGATCTCCAGCACCGCCGCGTCGTCGCCCGGGCCGGTGAGCACGTCGGCCCGGCCCGGGCTGGGCATCCCCGCCAGCGCCGCCGACAGCGTGCCTGGCCCCACTTTCGCGCCGCAGCCGGCGCAGAGCGGCTTGTGTTCGCCGGCAAGTTCGGCGTCCACGCCGTCCGTCACGCGGCGGGGCAGGGGGTCGGGCTTCATCTCCGGCAACGCCTGGAACATCGCCATGAACTTCGTGTCGATCCGGTTTTTCCAGCGCCACAGCGCCGGGCCCGATACCGTGCGCCCCCATTTTTCGGCCAGCGCCGATTTCTCGCCGAGCGAAACCAGCTTCAGGTAGTCCTTCTGGGGATGGTAGGCCTTGGTCTTTCCCCCCGTGAGCACGGCGGCGAGGTTGTGCAGCAGCACCGGCGCTTCGCGCACCGCGTAGACGCCCGCCTTGGGCCGGGGCGCGTGGGTGAGGTGGGCGCAATCGCCCGCCGCGAACAGATCCCAGTGCCCCTCGACGCGCAAATGGCTGTCGACCCGCAGGTAGCCTTCCTCGGTGAGCGGCAGGGGGCTGTGCGACAGCCAGCCATGGGCGAAGGCCCCGGCGGTGCCGAGCGTGAAGCGCGATCGGATCATCTCGCCATCGGCCAGCTCCACGCCGTCTTCATGGATGCGCACCACTTTGGCGTCGGTGTGGATTGTCACGCCATGGGCCGCCATTGCCGCGCGCAGGCGCAGGGTGGTCTCGGGGTTCTTGCCGGCGATCTCCGGCCCGGCCTCGATGATCGCCACCCGCGCCGCGCCGCCCACCGCCTGGCGCAGCGCATGGGCCGAGGCGAGCGCCAGCTCCACCCCCGCCACGCCCGCGCCGATCACCGCCACTTCGGGCGCGACATCGCCCGCCTTTGCCGCAACGAGGAACGCCCGCCAGCGGCTGGTGTAGAGATCGAGCGGCTTGGCCCCCAGCGCGTGCGCGCCAAAGCCGGGGATGTCCGGCATCTCGGTGTGAATGCCGACGTTGACCGACGCGACGTCATAGCCGATCTCGCCATGGCCCTCGACCGTCACGGTCCTGGCCACCGGGTCGATCGCCGTGGCCGCGCCCAGCACCAGCCGGGCACCGGCGAAACGGGCGAGCTTCACAAGGTCGATATCGAGCGCCTCGCGCGGGTAATGCCCGGCGATGTGACCCGGCAGCATGCCCGAATAGGGGGCGGTGGGCGCCGGGTTGATCAGCGTCACGCGGGTGCCTTCCAGCGGCTTCATCCCCCACATCCGCGCCACCAGCGCGTGGGTATGGCCACCGCCGATCAGCACCAGGTCGCGGGTCAGGGGCAGGGGCATCTTCATCATCGCAGGCAGGCCTTCTCACCGGGTCTTGCGCGACATACCCCGTGTACTGGCCCGCGCCAAGGCGACAGGGCGCCGCTGACCTCGCGCAATGGTGATTCAATTTGTTCAATTCATATTGAACGGTGCGCCGAGATGGTCTATGCCCCGCCACCATGACCACGCCGCGCGACCAGTTTATCGAACAGATGGGCCTGATGACCCAGGCCGAAGGCATGCCCCGCATTGCCGGGCAGATCCTCGGCTACCTGATCATCGAGGGTGAACCGCGCACGCTCACGCAGATGACCGAGGCGCTGAAAATCTCCAAGGGCTCGGCCAGCACCAATGCGCGGCTGCTGGAACACAAAGGCACGGTGCGCCGGGTTTCGGCGCTGGGCCAGCGCCAGGATGCCTACGAGGCCGTGGATGAGCCTGGGCTCAGCACGCTCGCCGGCATGGCCGAGCGGTTCCGCGCCAACGCGGCGGCGATGGAGGCAATCGGCGCGAGCTTTTCCGACCAGGAGGCGGGCGCACGAAAACGTGTCGAGAGAGTGGCTGAATTCCACCGGGAAAGCGCCGTATTCCTCGACGAATGGATGACGCGGATGAGCGCGCATTGCGCCGCCGACGACACAAAGAAAGAAGAGTGACCATGAGCAAGACCGAGGCGAAGCCCGACTGGGCGATGAGCAAGCGTGAACGCGAATCGGCGGCCCGCGAAGCCGCCGGGCAACCGCCGAAGCAGCGCCGCCGCTGGATCTTCTGGCTGATCGTGCTGCTGGCGCTCGCCGGCGGGGCCGTGTGGTTCGTCCAATCGGGCCAGCTCGCCAAGCTGCAGGCCGACCGCGCGACAGCCGAGGCCGAGGCCGCGGCCCAGGCCGAGGCGCGGGCAGTACGCGCCGCGACGATGCAGCTCGCGCCGTTCGAAGTGGTCACGCTGGCCCCGGACACGCTGATGGAAACGCTGAAGATCACCGGCTCGCTCGCGCCGGCGCGCCAGGTGCACCTGTCGTCCGAAGTGTCGGCCAAGGTCGTCTCGGTCGCCGTGCGTGAAGGCGACGCGGTGACGAAGGGCGACGTGCTGGTGGAATTCGACGCCGCCGCGCTCGACATCCAGCTCACCCAGGCCCGCGCCAATGCCGAGGCGACCCGGGTGCAGCTCGATCAGGCCCGCACCGATTTTGAGCGCACCAAGGATCTTGTCGATCGCGGCCTGTCGGCCTCCAATACGCTCACCCGCGCCCGCTCCACCCTTGACCAGCTCACCGCCACGCTCGCGGCGCAGGAGGCGATGGTGGCCAGTGCGCAGCGCTCGCGCGACAACGCCACGGTGGCCGCGCCGTTCGATGGCGTGGTCTCGGCCCGCTCGATCGACCCCGGCCAGTTCGTTGCCACCGGCAGCCCGCTGCTGAGCGTGGTCGATCTCACCTCGCTCGAGGTCGAGGCCAACGCGCCGGTGGCCTATGCCCCCGATCTTGCCCCCGGGCTGGTCGTGGATATCACCGTCGAGGGCTTCGGCGACCGGGTGTTCAAGGGCACGGTGGCGCGGCTCAGCCCGGTCGCGCTCGAAGGTAGCCGGATGCTGCCGGTGTTCGTGTCGCTCGACAACCGCACCGGCGAGCTGCGCGGCGGCATGTTTGCCGCCGGGCGCATCGTGCTGGACGCGCGCGCCGAGGGGCTCGGCATTCCCGCCGGGGCGCTCAGGCGGGACGCCGAGGGCGCGCATGTGATCGTCGTGGTCGACGGCACCGTCGAGCGGCGCGCCGTCGAGATCGCCCGCAACTGGGATGGTGGCGCGGTGCTCGAAGTGGCCTCGGGCCTCGCCCCCGGCGACGTGGTGGTGACCGAACCGCTGCCCCAGCTGCGCCCCGGCGACGCCGTCGAACTGGTGGGGCTTGGCCAATGATCCTCACCCGCATCTCCGTTTCGCAGCCCGTTTTTGCCACCATGGTGATGATCGCCATGGTGGTGATCGGCGCCTTTTCCTACATGCGCCTGCCGATCGAGCGGCTGCCGGATGTCGACTTTCCGGTCGTCGCCGTGGTCACCTCCTACCCCGGCGCATCGCCCGAGGCGGTGGAAAGCGATATCGTCAAACCGATCGAAGACGTGATCTCGACGCTTGCGGGCATCGACACGGTGCAGAGCACGGCGCGCACCGGCTCGGCGCTGGTTCTGGTGATCTTCGACCTTGAGGTGAACTCGTCGCAGGCCGCCCAAGACGTGCGCGACAAGGTCGCCCAGATTCAAGCGCTGCTGCCCGACAACGCCGACGACCCCCAGATCCTGCGCTTCGACCCGTCGGAGCTGCCGGTGATGTCGGTCGGCATCAGCTCCGGCCGCCTCGACGTTGCGGCGCTGACCAAGATCACCGAGGACGTGATCGCCAAGCGGCTGGCCAATATCAAGGGCGTCGGGCGCGCCTCCGTCGTGGGCGGGCGTCCGCGCCAGGTGCAGGTCGATGTCGACCCCGACCGGCTGACCGCGCTGGCGGTGGGCGTGGCGGAAGTCACCGGCGCGCTCTCGGCCGAAAACCGCGATCTGCCCGCCGGCGCGATCACCGATGAGCGCGAGAGCACCTCGGTGCAGGTCGAAGGCAAGATCGAGAGCATCCGCGCCTTCCAGGACGTGATCGTGACCCGCCGGGGCGGCCAGCCGATCCGGCTCGGCGATATCGCCCTGGTCGAGGAGCGGGTGGCCGAACGCAGCTCGGTGGCGATGCTCGACGGCACCGACGCGCTGGCGATCGACGTGGTCAAGACCCAGGGCGCCAACACCGTGGAGGTGGCCGAGGAGATCAAGGCCGTCGTGGCGGAGATGAACGACGACGAGGCGCTGGCCGACATCCAGATCGAGATCCTGCGCGACAACGCCAAGCCGGTGGTCGACAGCTTCCACGCGGTGCAGAACATGATCGTCGAGGGCGCCGCGCTGGCGACCTTCATCGTCTTCCTGTTCCTCAACTCGTGGCGCTCGACGGTGATCACTGGCCTCACCCTGCCGATCTCGATCATCGGCACGATGTCGGCGATCTACTTCCTCGGCTTCACCCTCAACATGATGACGCTGATGGCGCTGTCGCTCGCGGTGGGTATCCTGATCGACGACGCCATCGTGGTGCGCGAAAACATCATGCGGCATCTGCACATGGGCAAGTCGCACCGCCAGGCGGCGCTCGAAGGCACCAACGAGATCGGCCTCGCGGTGCTCGCCACCACGTTCTCGATCGTCGCGGTGTTTCTGCCCGTGGCGTTCATGGAGGGCATCCTCGGGCGGTTCTTCCTGCAGTTCGGCGTGACCGTCTCGGTCGCCGTGCTGATCTCTCTGTTCGTCTCGTTCACGCTTGACCCGATGTTGTCGTCGGTCTGGTATGACCCCTCGGTCGACCCGAAGGTGAAGCGCGGCGTCATCGGCCGGGCCGTTGAGCGGTTCGACGGCTTTTTCGTCTGGCTCGGCGATCTCTATACCGGGCTGTTGAAAAAGGCGCTCAGGTTCCGCAAGGTTACGCTGTTCATCGCTTTCCTCGCCTTCGCGGGCGGCCTCGGCATCTTCGCCAAGGTTGGCGGCGAGTTTGTGCCGCCGGCCGATACCGGTGAGTTCCAGGTCGACATGTCGGCGCCGGTGGGCACATCGCTCGAACGCACCGCCGAGAAGATCACCCAGGTCGACGCGCTGCTGCGCGGCCACTTCCCCGAAGTGCTCGGCACCTACGCGACGATCAACTCGGGCACCACCAGCGGCGACAACAACGCCACGATCATCGTGCGCCTGGTGCCGTCGGGCGAGCGCCAGCGCACCCCCGACCAGCTCACCGGGCCGGCGCGCGAGGTGCTGAAATCCATCCCCGGCGTCAGCTTCATCGTCGGCTCGTCGAACGGCATGGGCCCGGCGACCCAGCCGGTCGAGGTGGTCGTCCATGGCCCCGACCTCGATGTGCTGGCCCGTCTCGCCGGCGAGCTGAAGGCGAAGTTCCTCGAGATCGACGGGCTGGCCGACGTGTCGACCACGCTCGACGATCCCCAGCCCACGCTCGGGATCCGCATCAACCGCGATACCGCCTCCGATCTCGGCGTCTCGCTGTCGTCGGTCGGCGATACGCTGAAGCCGATGCTGGGCGGCCAGACCGTTTCGGAATGGACCTCGCCGCAGGGCGACAGCATCGACGTGGTGGTGCGCCTGCCCCAGGCGGCGCGCAACGACGCGACGACGCTCGGCGCCCTGCCGATCGCTCAGGCCGGCGGTGGCACAGTCCGGCTCGATCAGGTGGCCGAGGTGGTGGCCTCGCAAGGCCCGGGCGAGATCAATCGGCTCGACCGCGACCGCGCGGTGAAGGTCACGGCAAGCCTCGACGGGGTGGCGCTCGGCTCGGTCAGCGCCCAGGTGCAGGCGGCGAAGGACGCGCTGGATCTGCCGCTCGGCTATCGCGTCGCCACCGGCGGGGAAGGCCAGGACATGGCGGATTCGTTGAAGGCCGCCGGGGCCGCGCTGGCGCTCGCGGTCATCTTCATCTACCTCGTGCTGGCCTCGCAGTTCGGCTCGTTCCTGCAACCCTTCGCGATCATGTCATCGCTGCCGCTGGCGCTGATCGGCGTGGCGCTGGGCCTGCTCGCCTTCGGCTCGACGCTGAATATCTTCTCGATCATCGGCTTCATCATGCTGATGGGCCTGGTCACCAAGAACGCGATCCTGCTGGTCGATAACGCCAACCAGCACCGGCATGCCGGCGACAACCTGTTCAACGCGCTGGTGACCGCCGGGCGCACCCGGTTCCGGCCGATCGTGATGACGACGCTGGCGATGATCTTCGGCATGTTGCCGCTGGCGCTGAACCTGCACGGCGGCTCGGGGCAGAACGCCTCGATGGCGCATGCCGTGATCGGCGGGTTGATCTCGTCGTCGCTGCTCACGCTGGTGGTGGTGCCGGTGCTGCTGACCTACACCGAAGCTTTCGGTGCCAGGGTGGGGCGGTTCTTCCCGGGGCCGCCCGACCATGGCCACGGCGAGGAACCGGCGGAGTAGCGTTCGGCGGGGCTACGGCCTCGCCGGCACGCCCAGCAGCGCCGAGATCGCTTCGAGGATCACGCCGTTGGTGTTGACGTCGCCGTAGTTCAGCGTTGGCGTGTCGGTGGCGGTGTAGACGCCCGAGACAAAGCCCGAGACCATTTGGCCATGGGCGCGCGCATAGTCCACCAGCCGGTCGCTGTAGGCATGCGGATGGGCGGCGGCCCAGAGAAACGGCGCCTTGGCGGTGACCATCCGGGCCGCGGCGCGGAACGCGTCGGTGGGCGTTTCGCCGCCGGGGGTCAGGCTGATCACATCCCAGCGCGACGGCCCCTCGCGGTCGATCCGAAGCCCCTGGTAGGTGAACCAGGGCGGGCGGTCCATCGGCCCTTCCGAGGGCGCGACGAGCTTGCCCGTTGCGCGCCACTCGGTGAGCTGGGCGGCCATCAGCATGTCGCGCAGCACCAGGCCCGGCGCGTCGAAGCCGAATTCGAGCGCCTCCTGCAGCAGTGGCTCGGCGCCGAATGTGCCGATATCGGCGATCTCGTCCAGCAGGTGCATCCAGGCGTCGGCCTCGGTCTGCCCGAGATCGTAGACATCGTATTTCGACACCGACTCGAAGCCCCAGAGCGCCAGGGCGCGCTTGATGTAGCTGGTGCAATGGGCGTCAGGCCCGGGCCGGAGCTGACCACGGCTGATCGAATGCGGCACACCGTCGATCACCACCGCGGCCAGATCCCACCCGGCCACCAGGTCGCGCACCGAGGTATCATCTTCGGGGCTGAACCGGTCGAGCGCCTTGAGCGCCGAGAGCAACCGCCCGGTGTCGCAGATGTTGAAGTCGGGCGAGCCGCGCCAGGGGGCGTCGGCATAGAAGATCGCGCGCGGCAGGCGGGGGCCCCCGAGCGTTGCGGCCTCGAGCGTGGCGAGGAGTTTCGGGCGCCAGGCATCGAAGGCGGCGCTGCTGATCAGCCCGAGCCGGTATGCCGCGATCCAACCGAAGATCGCCGAGCCGGAATCCCATTGGGTCAGCAACTCGTGGCGCGTGACCGGGCGGCCATCGGCGGCGAAGGATACGGTGGTTGCCGGCAGGCCGGTCTCGTCATGAGTCACGGCCTCGAAATAGGCCCAGGCGCGGCGGGCGTCGGCCATCAGCGCGGCGCGCGTGGCCGTGGTGAGCGGCGCGGCCGGGCGCGCGGCGATCTCGGGCGCCATCGCGCGGGTGCTGCGCATCGTCTCGAACACCGGATCGGCGGCCCCGACCAGCCGCGTGAACTCGGCCAGATCGACGATCCGCGTGCCCGCCAGTTCCGCCAGCCGGCGCAGCGCCGCCAGCACTGCGTTGCGCTGCACCGGCAGGGCCAATGCGGTGGTGTCGATCGTCAGCACCGCGTCTTCGCACAGGTGCAATCGGGCGGGAAGGGCGTCGATCTCTTCGGCGCGCGACGCCGCGATCACCGGACCGAGGTGCAAGAGCCCGTTGCCGTCGATGCCGCGAAATCCGGCGGGCCCGGCCCCGGTGGCCGACTCGATCCCGGCGGCCGCGAGTACCGGCGCGGCGTTTGGGTCGGCCGGCTCGACCGTGGCGCAGGTCCATCCCCGCGCCGCCGCCGGCACGCCCCGCGCCAGCGCCGCCGCGTCGAGGCGCAAGCAGTCGCCAGGCGCCAGCGCGGCCGGATCGTCGCGTGCGACCGAAAAGGCGATCGCGGCGGCGGTCAGCGCTTCGGCCAGCCCGGTGAGGCCCGGCGCATCGCCACCGTTGCCCGGTGGCGGATCGAGCCTGAGGCCGATCAGCCGTTCGAAGCCATGGGCATGACGCGCGCCGATCTCACCCGGTGCGAGCGGCACCAGGTGGCCACGGTCGATTCGCTTTGCGACCTCCTTGGCGAGGGCGTCGGCCAGCGCCAGGACGCCCTCGGGCGGGCCGGACAGATCGACAAACAGCGTCGCGTGTGTCTGCTTGGGATCGCCTGCCGCCTCCGCGAGGTAGTCCATCGCGGCGGCCTCGTTGCCGGCCCGCGCCACGTGCCCGCCGCGCGATGCGACCACCCGCGACGGATGGCTCTCGATCCAGGCCGGGCCGCTTTCGTCGGGCACCAGGTAGGCGCAGCGCAGCCCCGCCGCGCTCAGCCCCGACAGCGCCATCGCCTTGACCGGATCGGGGGCCGCCACGATCCGCGGGGCGGCGTCGTCGGTGAGGTCGGCGGCCAGCCGCGTGCGCGCCGCCGTTAGCTTGCGCGCCTGAAAATAGCGTTTTATTGTAATGGCTTCGGCGTTCCAGAGCACCGGCTCTGGCGGGTCTGAGCCGGGCAATGTGCGCGGCCCTTCACCGGTGACACGGGCGAGCCCGATCGGGATATTCTTGCCGGTGAATGCCGCGACGGCCCGGGCCGTGAGCGCGGCATCGGCGCGGGTCTCGCCGGCGCCTGCGCCGTCCCGGTCAAGCAGCAGCACGACCAGCGTGGCCGCAACCAGGCCCTGTGCCGAAAGCGCGTCCGGACGGGCCAGAGAAACAGCCGCGGCGCTGCCTGCGAAAGCCTGTAGCACCGCGCGCCGTTGGAATTGTGATCGTCGCACCTGGTGCTCCTCACTTGCCACAGGGGCCTGTAATCACCATATTATTAAAGGATCGGGGCAGGGAAGCGCTTTCGTTTGGGTGGATTCGAAGAAAGCGCATAGAAGGGGACGAAGGTGCTACGCAGACTCAGGCCGCTTAAGGGGCATCCCCCCAAAGCGGTGGATGTCGCTGTCAGAGGCCGTGAGGCAATCCACCGCGCGCAAATTTTCGATGACCCCCGCAATCGGCGTCGGCGGCGCGCGCTTGCCATCGCCGCGGCAGTCGCCTCGGGCCTGTCTGCTTGGTTCGTGCTCTTCGCATTAAACCTCTACCTCGTCGACAAATTGCCTGGCGCGGCCATGGCGGGGGGAGACACTCAGGTTGGCGCCGAAGTATCGGATGTGTTGGAGGACGACGTTACCGCGAACCGCGCCCCGACAATGGCCGATGTCTGCGTGTCGAGTCCCTATCCCCCGCTCCATCCCTCCGACGGCTCGCTGCGCGGCGGGCTGCCGGCCGATGCCTGCGTGTCGAGCCCCTATCCGCCGCTCGGCCCCTCCGACCGTGCCCTCGATGTGATCCGGCTGCCGACCGACCGGGTCTGGGCCTATTTGCCCTACGTGCCGGAAAACGCCTATGCCTCGCTGGCGGTCGGACATCGCCATATCGACGTGCTGCTGGCCGAATGGTTCCGTATCGCGGCGCCGGGCGGCGGGCTCGAGATGCTCGACCGCCAGACCGAAGAGCAGGGCTATGCCGCCGAAATCATCGCCCGCAACCGTGGGCGGATGCGGATCGCGCCGGTCGCGACCGTCAGCCCCGGCGCGCTGGTGACCGACGAGACCGGCCCGGCGCAGCGCGCCCGGCTGGCGCGCGAGATCGCCGATGCGGCCGGACGCGAAGGGGCGACAGGCTTCTGCCTGATGCCGGTGGGGATCGAGGACGGAGAATCCCCCGCGCTTGCCGACCTGCTGGCCCGGCTCGACGTAACGCTCAATGCCCGCGGCCTGACGAGCTGTCTGATCACCGCGCCCGGCGACGGGTTGATCGGCGATCCGGCATTCGTCAACCTTGTCGACCGGGTGATCCTCAAGGCATTCGCAGAACCCTGGATCGGCGACCCGCCGGGGCCGTTGGCGTCGCGGGCCTGGTTTACCGCGGAGGTGGAAAAGGCGATCGCGATGGTCGGACGCGGACGGCTGGTGGTGATGCTGGGCAGCTTCGCCACCGATTGGTCGAGCGGCGCTGTGGCGCCCGAGACTATCCCGATCGCCGAGGCGCTCACCCGCGTCGGCCAGAACGGCGGCACGCTCGACTTTCCGTCGGCGGCGAGCAATCTGCGGCTGCGCTACGACGATGCGGCGGGCCGGACGCACGAGACCTGGGCGCTCGACGCGGCGAGCCTCTACAACCAGATGACGGCGCTGTCCGATCTTGAGATCCGCCATGTCGGCCTCTGGTCGCTCGGCTACGAGGATCCTTCGGTCTGGCCGCTCTTTGCCGCCCGCAACATCACCCCCGAGCTGGCCGCGCTCTATATCGGCCGGGTCGATCTGTCGACCTTCGTCAGCTATCAGGGCAAGGGGCCGTTTCACCAACTCATGCGGCGCGCCCATCCGGGCCAGCGCTTCGTGCAGTTCGGGGCTGACGGGCGGACGATTGCCGCCGAAGGCTTCTCGCCGCCGGCAAACCCGGCGACCATCCGCCGGTTCGGCAATGTGCCGCCGGAGATGGTGGCGATCACCTTTGACGACGGGCCGGACGCGAAATACACCGCCGAAGTGCTCGACGTGCTGAAAAACCGCGCGGCGACGGCGACCTTCTTCGTGGTCGGCGCGAATGTGATGGTTACGCCCGACCTGGTACGCCGGATGCGCGACGAGGGGCACGAGATCGGCTCGCACACCTTCCTGCATCCGTCGCTCGACAAGGTGCCGGATATGCGCACCAAGCTCGAATTGAACGCCGTGCAACGCCTGCTCGGCGCGGTCACCGGCCGTGGCACGGTGCTGTTCCGCACCCCCTACGGGCGCGGTGAAGGGCCGATCACCGGCGCCACCGCCGCGCCGATGGCGCTGATCGAAGAGGGCGGCTACGTGATCGTCGGCTCCGACGTGGTGCCGCCCGACTGGCTCGGGACCGGCGCCAAGGGGCTGGTCGACCACGCGATGAACTGGCTCGCCACCGAGGGCGGCAACGTGATTGTGCTGCACGATGGCGGCGGCGACCGGTCGGCGACGGTCGAGGCGCTGGGGCCGCTGATCGACCGGCTGCGCGCCGACGGCTACCGGATCGTGTCGCTGGCCGAGATGCTGGGGGTGTCGCGCGATGCGGTGATGCCGCCGTCCTCGGGGCCGCGGATGCTGCTCGACCGGGCGTCGTTCGGACTGATCGGTGCGATGGACAACGGGCTGCGGATCGTGTTCTGGGTGATCATCCTGGCCGGGGTGTTCCGCTCCTTAGCTCTGCTCGTGCTGGCCCACCTGCGCCGTCCGCATAAGGCCAGCCCGCGCGAGACCGCGCCGGTGCCGCCGGTGACGGTGCTGATCCCGGCCTTCAACGAAGAGGCGACGATCCAGCGCTGCATCACCTCGGTGTTCGGGTCCGACTACCCCGACCTGCGCGCCATCGTGATCGACGACGGCTCGACCGACCATACCTTCGAAACCGTGGCCGAAATGGCCCTGCACGAGCCGCGCCTGCGGCTGATCCACGAGGCCAATGCCGGCAAGTGGGCGGCGCTCGATACCGCCTACCGCGCGCTCGAGACCGAGATCGTGGTGGCGATCGACGCCGATGGCCTGATCGCGCCCGATGCGATCAGCCATTTGGTGCGCCATTTCGAAGACCCGCAGGTGGGCGCGGTGGCCGGCAAGGTGCAGGTGGGCAACCGGCACGGCCTGCTCACCCGGCTGCAGGCGTTGGAATACCTCACCGCGCAGAACGTCGACCGGCGCGCCGCCGAGTTCATGAACGCGATGCTGGTGGTGCCGGGCGCGATTGGCGCCTGGCGGGTCGAAGCGGTGCGCGCGGCGGGGCTGTATTCGTCGCAGACCGTGACCGAAGACGCCGATCTGACCATATCGGTGACCCGGGCCGGCTACCGCGTGGTGTACGAGCCGGCGGCCTTCGCCGTGACCGAGGCGCCCGAGACGGTCGGTGCGTTCCTGCGCCAGCGCCTGCGCTGGACCTTCGGGATGCTGCAGACCGCGTTCAAGCATCTGCGGGGTACGATGCGGGAACGCAAGGCGATCGGGCTGGTGATGCTGCCCGACCTGCTTCTGGTCGGCTTCGGCCTTGCCGCGCTCGCGCCGCTGGCCGACCTGGTTCTGCTCACCACGCTGATCGACTTCGGCATCGACAAAATTCTGGGCCGGCCGCAACCCGTGGTCGACACGCGGGCCTGGATGATCCTTGGATATGCCGCGCTGCCGCTGCTCGACATCGGCATCATCCTCGCCGCGCTGCGCTTCGACCGCAGCGAGAGCCTGTGGCTGGTGCTGCTGTTCCCGGTGCAGCGGTTCTTCTACCGGCAATTGCTCTACTTCACCGCCTGGCGCGCGATGATCCGCGCGGTTCTGGGCAAGCTCGCAAGCTGGGGCAAGCTCGCGCGCACCGGCACCGCCCGCTTGCCGGGGCAAGAGGCGGGGGTGGCGGTGGCGCCCGCGATGATGCAGGAGCAGATCGCGGAATAGCGCATGAAAAACGCCGGGGCAGCGATGCCCCGGCGTTTATGCGTCGATCAGGTCTGGCCTGTTGGGGTCAGCTCCGGCAGGTGCTTTCGACCACCTCGCCCGGGGTCACCGGATAGCCCGGCGCCGGGTTCATCACGATGGTGTGGAACCGGGTGATCGAGTTGGCGCAGGCGGTGGCGGCGCGGGCGTTCGACTTGGCGCCGCCGATGTAGAGATCGAGCCAGGGCTGGCCGTTCTTGCCGCGCGCGCAGCCGGTCGTTTGCGGCTGCGGGCCGTCGCCGCAGACATCCTCGACGATGGCGTATTTCTGCAGGCTGGCGATGTAGAACCGGGTGCCGGCCGGGTAATCGAGCGTCTGGCGCCCGCCTTCGAGGCTGTGGCCCACGGCGATGGTGATCGGGTCGCTGTAGGTGCCCTTGCCGCCGGCGCGCCGGTGCACCACCGGCTTGGAGATCGCGGTCGAGCCCGGCGGGGTGTTGTCCCAGTAGCTGTAGCCGGTGACGTAAGCGGTGAACTGCTGTTCGCCCTTGGTCGAGACCACGGTGTCGGCCCCGGCGGTGCCGGCCAGTGTCATCGTGGTGAAGACCACACCAATAGCGACCGCGCTCGCGCGTTTCATGAATTGCATGTACCTGCCTCCTGGTTGTGAACGTGCAAAATCCACACCGGTCCCCCGAAAGGGCCGGTAATTGACGCATTACTTAACTCGAATATGTGAACAAAGCACTGCCGATTCTCGAGCCCTGCAGAAATCGGCGATCTCCCGCGCATCGGCCCTGTTCCTCACGACGCGTCGCAGGTTTCGGCGACTTCGCCGGGGCGCACCGGGTAGTCGGGCGCCGGGTGCACCACGATCGACTGCACCGCCGTAATCTTCATCGCGCAGGCGTTGGCGCTGCGCGACGACGTATTCTCGCCGCCGATGTAGAGATCAAGGTGCGGCCGGCCCGCACGGCCCGCGGCGCAGGCGCCGCAGAGGTCTTCGACCACGGCGTATTTCTCCAGATCCTCGAGGTAGATCCGCGTGCCCGGCGCGTAGTGCCAGCCGGCCTGGCCGCGCCCGACCGCGATCGTGATCGGGTCTTGATAGGTGCCGGTGCCGCCGGCCTCGTCATGGATCACCGGGCGGGCGATGGCGGCCGACCCCGGCGGGGTGTTGTCCCAGAAGGTGTAGCCGGTAATCCAGGCGTCGAGCCGTTGCTCGCTTTTCGACGAAATCACCGTGTTGGCCAGTGCGCCCTGCGCGCCAAAGGTGCCGGCCGTGCCGAGCGCGAGCAAAAGCGTGGCCCCCAGGGTGCGGAGCACCCCGTGCGAAAGAAAGGTCATTTCTGCCTCCGAATTTTCGGTTGCGCCGCAGTCTGCGGGCGCGTCCGGGGCTACTTATTCCGATGCCGTGGAGAATCCATAAGCCGGGGCGCGGGGGCCTGTTTTGGGCGAAAGCTCGCCGAGGTCTGGCGGATCTTGGCTCGGAATAACCGACCGCTGGGTCGAGAAAAGTCTTGATCGGGGCCGTTATCCGTGGCGGAGTAGGGCATGCGCGCCTCTCCGGGTGGCGATTCCCCCACATCGCGGCAGAAAATAAGTGTTGCAGATAATTGTTATGCCACATAACTATATGCGCAGTTGCTTGTGTCATTCTGTCGCAGAATGCCCGCGGGGGGAGGAAAGTCCGGCGGGCGCGCGGGGCGCCGGGAGACCGGCGCGAAAAAGAATGCCAATTCGCTTGGTCAACAGGGAGGACAATCAATGACCAGACGCACCACACTTCTCGGACTTGCCGCCGGGGTGGCGATGTCGGCGCTGGCCGCCGGGGGCGCTTTCGCCCAGGAAGTCACGCTGAAGCTGCACCAGTTTCTGCCCGCGCAGGCCAATGTGCCGGCGCAGGTTCTCGATGTCTGGGCCGACAACATCGAGAAAGACTCGGATGGCCGCATCAAGGTCGACCGCTACGCCGCGATGGCGCTGGGCGGCACCCCGCCCGAGCTGATGGACCAGGCGATCGACGGTATCGCCGACGTGGTCTGGACCGTGGTCGGCTACACGCCGGGCCGCTACCGCACCACCGAAACCTTCGAGCTGCCGTTCATGGTGGCCGATGCCACCAACGCCTCCTGCGCGCTGTGGAAGATGTTTGACGAGCACATGAAGGACGGCGAATTTTCCGACCTGCACATCGTCGGCACCTGGGTGCACGGCCCGGGCGTGTTCCACGCCAACAAGCCGATCACGGAGCCGGGCGACTTGCAGGGCATGAAGGTCCGTGGCGGCTCGGTGATGGTCAACAAGCTGCTCGAACGCGTTGGCGCGACCCCCGTGGGTATGCCGGTTCCGGCCGTGTCGGAGGCGCTCTCCAAGGGCGTGATCGACGGCACCACGATCCCGTGGGAAGTGACCGCCTCGCTCAAGGTGCCGGAGCTGGTGACCAACCACACCGAGTTCGAAGGCCCGGCGCTCTACACGATGACCTTCGTGCTGGCGATGAACAAAGGTGTCTACGACGGGCTCTCGGATGAGAACAAGGCGGTGATCGACGCCAACTCCGGCCTCGCGTTCTCGGTCTTCGCCGGGCGCACCATGGCTGCGGCCGATGGCCCGGCACGCCAGTTGGCGGTTGACCTCGGCAACAACATCATCACCATCTCGCAAGAGGGTGCGGCGGCGTGGAATGAGATCGTAAACCCGATCTACGCCGAGTGGACCGCCGAGATGGACGGTATGGGCAAAGACGGCCAGGGCCTGATCGACGAAGCCCGCACGCTGATGGACCAGTGCGGCGCGGACATCACCACGATCGACACTTACGGCGCGCACTGAGCCGACACACAACGCGCGCGGTGGGGCCCAGCCTCGCCGCGCGTCTTTCCAATCCGGACACCGCGCCACGCGCGCGGGCCGGGCAGGGGCTTCAGGGGCCGGATATGCACCGTTTCTTTCTCGGATTGTCGAAGTTGATGGCGATTGTCGGCGGCTTCGTGCTCAGCATGCTCGTCGCGGTGGTCGTGCTGTCGATCATCGGCCGCGAGGTCAATTCATTCCTGCATGGCGATTTCGCCCAGGGCAGCTTCAAGGGGCTGGCCGACTGGCTGCTTGCCGCCCGTCTGCCGGGGCTCTGGGGGCCGATCAAGCTCGGGCCGGTAAACGGCGACTACGAACTGGTCGAGGCCGGGATCGCGTTTTCGATCTTCGCCTTCCTGCCGCTGGCGCAGATCACCGGGGGGCACGCCACCGTTGACGTGTTCACCTCGTTCCTGCCGGCGCGCACCAACCGGGTGCTGACGGCGATCACCGAAATCCTGTTTGCCATCGTTCTGGTGATCATCGCGCTGCAGTTGTGGGAGGGCACTCTCAACAAATACAGCCGCCACCAGACCACCTTCCTGCTGCAATTCCCGCTCTGGTGGGCCTATGCCGCGAGCCTGGTCGGCGCCGTCACCGCGGCGGTCGTCTCGGTCTACGTGGCGCTGTTGCGGGTTGTCGAAACCGTCACCGGGCGAACCCTCGCGCCCGCCGGCGAAGGAGCGGAACATTGAGCAATATCGAGATCGGCCTGTGGTCTTTCCCCGTCCTGATGCTGGCCATATTCCTGCGGGTGCCGATTGGCCTCGCCATGTTTCTCGCCGGTTTTCTCGGCCTCGGCATCATCAATGAAGGCTTCACCGTCGCGTTGGCCAAGCTGAAGACCGAAACCTACACCACCTTTTCGAGCTATTCGCTCTCGATCGTGCCGCTGTTCCTGTTGATGGGCCATTTCGCCACGATTGGCGGCATGAGCCAGGCGCTGTTCAAGGCCGCCGAGGGCTGGCTCGGGCATCGGCGCGGCGGCGTCGCGATGGCCGCGATCGGCGCCTGCGCGGGCTTTGGCGCGATCTGCGGCTCGTCGCTGGCCACCGCCGCCACGATGGGGCGCACGGCGCTGCCGGAGCTGCGCAAATACGGCTACTCGGGCGGGTTCTCGACCGCGACGCTCGCCGCCGGCGGCACCCTCGGCATTCTCATTCCGCCCTCGGTGGTGCTGGTGATCTACGCCATCCTCGCCGAGCAGAATATCGCCAAGCTGTTCCTCGCCGCGATCATTCCCGGCCTGCTGGCGGCGCTGGGCTATGTGCTCACGATCTCGGTCTACGTGCGCCTCAACCCCGACAGTGCCGGGGTGAAAGAGGCGATCCCCTATTCCGAACGGTTCCGCGCGCTGATCGACGTCTGGCCGGTGCTGCTGGTGTTCGGCCTCGTCGTTGGCGGCATCTACGGCGGCATCTTCACCCCCACCGAAGGCGCGGCCGTGGGCGCGCTCGGCACCGGGCTGATCGCATTCGCCAACAAGGGGCTGAACTTCAAGGAGCTGCTGGGCAGCTTCACCGCGACCGCGCGCTCGACCGCGATGATCTTTTTCATCGTGCTGGGCGCGGCCTTCTACAACGGCTTTCTCGCCGTCACCCAGGTGCCGCAGACGATGGCGGGCTGGGTGGTCGAGCAGGGCTTTTCGCCGATGATGGTGCTGATCATCATCCTGCTGTTCTACCTCGTGCTCGGCTGCCTGATGGACAGCCTGTCGATGATCCTGCTCACCATCCCGATCTTCTACCCGATCATCTCGGTGCTCGATTTCGGGCTGGTCGACTTCACCGCGATGCAGCTCTCCGAGGCGCGCGACATCCTCGCCATGGGCGTGCCCGACGGGCTTGCGCCAGACATGCTGGCCAGTATCAAGGCGTCGCTGGCCGATGGCCTCCAGCTCACCCAGGAGCAGGCCCGCGCGCTGGGCGTGAAGATCTCCGAGGGCCGCGCCGCGATGATCGGCGTCGAGCGCACCGCGATCTGGTTCGGCATCCTCGTGCTGATCGTCGTCGAGGTCGGCCTGATCACGCCGCCGGTGGGGATGATCCTGTTCATCATCAACGCGATGGACCGCACCACGCCGATCGTCGAGACCTACAAGGGCGTGCTCTACTTCATCACCTCCGACGTGATCCGGGTGGCGCTGCTGGTGCTGTTCCCCTCGATCACGCTGTTCCTGCTCAGCTAGACAACCGCTCCCGCCCGCCTCGCGCGGCGCGGGGGCAGACCGCCATAAAGATATGAAGTATAACTATTGTAGTTTAGAACGATCTGGCGAGATCGGCGCAACGAAAGGGACCGAACCCCATGGCTGACGATATCCTCCGGGTCGAGATCGCCGACGACGGCATTGCCACGCTGGTGATGAACCGCCCCGGCAAACGCAACGCGATGAACGATGAGTTGCTCGGCGCCATCGACGGCTTTTTCTCCAACGTGCCTGCGGGCGTGAAAGCAGTCGTGCTGACCGGCACTGAAGGGCATTTTTGCTCCGGGCTCGACCTTGCCGAGCACACCCAGCGCAACGCCGAAGACACGATGCGCCATTCGCGCGGCTGGCACGGGGTGATGGACAAGATCCAGTTCGGCGGGCTGCCGGTGGTCTCGGCGATGTTTGGCGCCGTCATCGGCGGCGGGCTGGAGCTGGCCACCGCGACCCATGTGCGCATCGCCGAACCCTCGACGATTTTCCAGCTGCCCGAGGGCAAGCGCGGCATCTTCGTCGGCGGTGGCGCGAGCGTGCGGGTGGGCAAGATCCTCGGCGCCGACCGGCTGATCGAGATGATGCTGACGGGGCGCAAGTATGGCGCCGACGAGGGGCTGGCGCTGGGCCTCACCCATTACGCGGTGGGCGCCGGCGAGGCGCTGGCGATGGCGCAGGACCTCGCGCGCAAGATCGCCGCGAATGCGCCGTTGTCGAATTACATCATGATCCAGGCGATTGCCCGGATCGAGGACATGTCGAAGGCCGACGGGCTGTTTACCGAGAGCCTCTGCGCCGCGATCACCCAGACCAGCACCGACGCGATCGAGGGGTTGCAGGCGTTTTTGCAAAAACGCGACCCGAGCTTCCGGTGAGATGATGGCCGAGGATCGCACACCCCCTTCCACGTCCACGACCACGGCGCAGCCCGAGCGCATCTCGGACGCCACCCTGCGCGGGCTGGTGGGCTATTCGATGAAGCGCGCCTTCATGGTGATCCGCGCCGATCTGGCCCGCACGCTCGAGCCGTTCGAGCTCAGGATGATGACCTTCACCGCGCTCACCCTCGTGGCCGACAATCCCGGCCTCAGCCAATCGCAGCTCGCCCAGGCGATGGCTGTAGAGCGGCCGAACCTGGTGGTGATCGTCGACGAGCTCGAGACGCGCGGGCTGATCACCCGCGATCGCGTGCCGACCGACCGGCGCACCTATGCGCTCAACATCACGCCCGAGGGCAGCACGCTGCTCGCGCGCGCGACCGAGGCTGTCCATGCCCATGAAAACGCGATCATGGGCGGGCTGTCCGGCGACGAGGAGGCGGCGTTGATCGCCACGCTCAAACGGATCGAAATCTCCGCCAGGGGGAGAGGCTGATGGACCAGAAATTCCGCCCGCATAGCGCCATCCTTGAAGCCCGCCCCGACGGCACGCTGATCTACCGCTCCGGCTACGAGATGGGGCCGGTGGCGCGCACGACGGGCGACTGGCTACACCGCTGGGCCGAGGAGGCCCCGCTGCGCACCTTCCTCGCCGAGCGCTACGGCGCGGGCTGGCGCGAGGTGAGCTACGCCCAGGCGCTGGAGCAGGTGCGCGCCATTGGCGCGGCGCTGGTGGCGCGCGGGTTCACCGAGGCCACGCCGATCCTCGTGATGTCGGGCAACGGCGTCGACCACGCGCTGCTCGCGCTGGCCGGGCAATACGTCGGCGTGCCGGTGGTGCCGGTGGCCGAGCAATATGCGCTGATCCACGGCGCCCACGGCCGTTTGCGCCATGCCATCGAGCTGGTGAAACCGGTGATGGCATACGTGGTCGACGCCGACCAATACGCCGAAGCGCTGAAGCTCGATGCGCTCGACGGGATCGAACTGGTCGCCTCGCGGCCCGGCAAATCCACCGCCGTCACCCCCTTCGCCGAGCTTGTGAAGGGCGACGAGACGGTGGACGTGGACGCCGCCCACGCGCGCGTCGGCCCCGACACGGTGGTGAAGATCCTGCTCACCTCCGGCTCCACCTCCGCGCCCAAGGGCGTGCCCACCACCCATCGCATGATGTGCGCCAACCAGGCCCAGCTTGCCGACGCGCTGCCCTTCCTGCGCGATAAGCCCCCGGTGCTGGTGGACTGGCTGCCGTGGAACCACGTGTTTGGCGGCTCGCACAACTTCAATATCGTGCTCGCCAATGGCGGCACGCTCTACATCGACGACGGCAAGCCGGTGCCGGCGCTGATCGACCGCACGATCGAAAACCTGTCGATGGTCTCGCCCACGGTAAGCTTCAACGTGCCGGTGGGCTTCGCCCAGGTGCTGGAGGCGCTGAAAAAGGACGAAGCCCTGCGCCAGAGCTACTTCAAAGAGCTCGACATGATCTTCTATGCCGGCGCCTCGCTGCCGCAGGATGTCTGGGCCGGGTTCGAAGAGATGGCGTTGACCGTGCGCGGGGCGAAACCGTTGATGAACTCGTCCTGGGGCCTCACCGAAACCGCGCCCGCGACGATTATCCAGCACCAGCCCACCGACCGCTCCGGCATCGTCGGCGTGCCGATGACCGGCACCGAGATCAAGCTGATCCCCGGCGCGGACGATGCCGCGCGCTTTGAAGTGCGCATGAAGGGGGCGAACCTGTTCACCGGCTATCTCGGCGCGCCGGAGAAAACGGCCGAGGCGTTCGACGACGAAGGCTATTTCATCACCGGCGACGCGATGCGTTTCGTGGTGCCGGGCGAGCCGGATATGGGGCTGAAATTCGATGGCCGGATCAGCGAGGATTTCAAGCTGCTCACCGGCACATGGGTGCGCGCAGGGCAGCTGCGGCTCGACATGCTGGCGCAGATCGGCCCGCTCGCGGCGGATATCGTGGTGACCGGGGCCGACCGCAAGGAAATCGGAATCCTGATATTTCCAAGTCGCTCCGAGCTGGAAAAGGAGGGGTTTAAGCCGGAAAACGACAAGGGCGCGCTCACCTGCCGGCTGCTCAAGGGCGAGATCCAGCGCCGGCTGGCCGAGCGCGCGCGCGAGGTCTCGGGCTCGTCCACCCATATCGGCCGCGCCCTGGTGCTGGCCGAGCCGCCCGACATCGGCGCGGGTGAAATCACTGCCAAGGGCAACCTCAACGCGCGCAAGATCCTCGACCGGCGCAAGGCGCTGCTCGACCGGCTCTATGACGACGCCGATCTGGCCACCATCACCATCTGACGCTCGCCCACCCGGCGGGCGGCCTCGATAAAAACGGAGACCCCCATGGTCGACATCACCAAAGTCCGCGCGATCGACATTCACACCCATGCCGAGGAACCCTGCGGCTGCCACACCGACGACGGCTATGACGATCTGCAATCGACCATGGCGAGCTACTTCGGCGCGCCGTGGAGCCACCCGCCCACGGTGCAGGACACCGCCGCGCATTACCGCGAACAGAACATCGCCGCCGTGATCTTCCCGGTCGATTCCGAGCGCGAGACGGGCTACCGGCGCTACAAGAACGAGGAAGTTGCCGAGCTGGCAGCGGCGAATGACGACGTGCTGATCCCGTTCGCCTCGATCGACCCGTGGAAGGGCAAGATGGGCGTGCGCGAGGCGCGCCGGCTGGTGCGCGATTTCGGCATCAAAGGGTTCAAGTTCCACCCCACGATGCAGGGCTTCTACCCCAACGACCGGATGGCCTACGCGCTTTACGAAGCGATCGAGGACGAGGGAGGGATTGCGCTGTTTCATACCGGCCAGACCGGTGTGGGCTCGGGCATGCCCGGCGGCAACGGCATGCGGCTGAAATACTCCAACCCGATGTACATGGATGACGTGGCGGTGGACTTCCCCTATCTCAGGATCATCCTCGCCCACCCGTCTTTCCCGTGGCAGGAAGAGGCGCTGAGTGTGGCCCAGCACAAGCCCAACGTCTACATCGACCTGTCGGGCTGGAGCCCGAAATACTTTCCGCCGATCCTCGTCAAATACGCCAACTCGATCCTGAAAAAGAAGGTGCTGTTCGGCTCCGATTGGCCGATGATCGCGCCGGAAAAATGGCTCGCTGCCTTTGAGCAGATCGAGATCAAGGACGAGGTCCGCCCCGACATTCTGAAGAACAACGCCGCGAGGCTGTTGGGGCTGATGGAATGATCCCCTTCGCCGCGCCGCTCGACGACATCCTGTTTTCGCTCAACCACGTCGCCGGCGCGTCGCGCCTGCCGGGCTACGACGGCGGGTTGACGGCCGAGATCGCCGCCCATTTTGCCGCCTTTGCCGAGGGCGAGATCGCCCCCGCCAACGCGCCCGGCGACGGTGAGGGCGCGCGGCTGCTGGACGGTCGGGTGACCCTGCCCGAGGGCTACAAGCGGGCCTTCGCGGGCTTCGTGGCGCAGGGCTGGCCGGGGCTGACCGCACCGGAAGCCTATGGCGGGCAGGGGCTCGATGGCGTGATCGGCGCCGTGGTGTCCGAGATCGAAACCGGTGCCTCCCAGGCCTTCAACATGCTGGTGAACCTCACCCCCGGCGCGATCCGCACGCTGATGGAGTTCGCCAACGACGAGCAGAAAACGTGCTTCATCCCCGCGCTGGCCGAGGGCCGCTGGCTTGGCACGATGTGCCTGACCGAGCCCGGTGCGGGGTCGGACCTTTCCCGGGTGCGCACCCGCGCTGAACGCGTGGGCGACGGGTGGCAGATCACCGGCGAAAAGATCTTCATCTCCGGCGGTGATCAGGACCTGTCGGAGGGCATCTTTCACCTCGTGCTCGCCCGTACCGGGGCGGCCGAGGCGGGCGTGAAGGGGCTTTCGCTGTTCGCCTGCCTGTCGCACCTGCCCGACGGACACCGCAACGCCGTGCGCGTCACCCGGATCGAGGAAAAGATGGGGCTGCACGCCCAGCCCACCTGCCAGCTTGCCTTCGACGGGGCCGAGGCGGAGCTGATCGGCGCGGAGGGTGCGGGGCTGGCCGAGATGTTCACGATGATGAACCACGCCCGGATCGATGTGGCGCTGCAGGGCGTGGCAAATGCGGCCCGCGCCGGCCAGATCGCCCGCGCCTACGCCGCCGAGCGGGTGCAGGGCCGGGGGCCGGATGGCCCGGTGACGATTGACCGCCACGGCGACGTGGCCCGGATGCTCGACGAGATCGACGCCGCCGCGCTCGGCGGGCGGGCGATGACCCAGCTTGCGCTGGTGACGCTGGAGGCGGGCGACGATCCCTGGCTGGTGGAATTCCTAACCCCGGTGGTGAAAGCCCATTGCACCGAGGTGGGAATTCGCGCCGCCGAGACCGCGATGCAGGTGTTGGGCGGCTACGGCTACCTCGAGGAATACGGGCTCAGCCAGCTCTATCGCGACGCGCGGATCGCTCCGATCTACGAGGGCGCCAATGGCATCCACGCGATGGCGCTCGCCACCCGGCTGATCCGGCTCGAAAACGGCGCGGCCTTTGACGCCTTCGCCCGCTTCGTCGCGGCCGAGGCGCAGACCCCCGGCCTCGCGCGCGCTTTCGCCGCGTGGCAGGCCGCCCGCGCCCATCTTGAGGCCGGGGCGGACCCCGGGCCGATCGCCACGCCCTTCCTGCGCCTCACCGCGCGGGTGCTGGAGCAGGCAATGTGGGCGCGCATCGCCGCCGCCGCCGCGCAGCACCCCGCGCCCGCCCGCCTCATCCGCGTCGCGGCGCTGGTGGCCCGCCAGTCCGCCCGCGCCGAGGCCGACCTGGCCGAAATTGTCGGCGCCTGATCCAGCGCCGGCCCGTTGATCCGCAGATGGCGTGCCCCTAATCTCGCGCCAAAAGCAACCAAGGAGCGCCCATGCCCGTCACCTTCCGCCGCGATGGCCCTACGGCCTTCGTCAGCCTCGATTTTCCGCCGGTCAACGCCATTGGCCGCGACACCCGGCAGGGCTTGCTCGACGCGCTCGACCGGATCGAGGCCGAGGCGGGGTTGGAGCGAGTGATCCTTTCGGGCGCGGGCCGGGCCTTTGCCGCCGGCGCCGATGCGCGCGAGTTCGACGGACCGGCGCTGGCGCCGCACCTGCCTGACGTGATCGCCCGGATCGAGGCCTGCGCGGTGCCCTGGGTCGCCGCCATTCAGGGCCCGGCGCTGGGCGGTGGCTGCGAGCTGGCGCTGGCCTGCCGGTGTCGGATCGCTGCGCCCGATGCCCGGATCGGCCTGCCCGAAGTCACCCTCGGCGTGGTGCCGGGGGCGGGCGGCACCCAGCGCCTGCCGCGCCTTGTCGGCCTTGCGCGCGCGCTCGACCTGATCGTCACCGGCCGGCCCGTTTCGGGCGCCCGCGCGCAGGAGATCGGCCTGGTCGACACGCTGGCCGACGATCCGGTGGCGGCCGCGGTCGTGGTGCCGGTGGCCACGCTTGGCTCGCGGGTGGCGCTTTCGGCCCTGCCGGGGCCGGACGCCGACCCGGACGCGGTCGCCGCGGCGCGGGCACAGGCGGCGACAAAAATGCGCGGCCAGTCCGCCCCGCTGCGCGCCATCGACCTCGTTGCCCTCTCGGCCACGACCCCCTTTGCTGCGGCCCAGGCCGAGGAGCGCGCGGCGTTTCTGGCGCTGCGCCAAAGTGCGCAGGCGAAGGCCCTGCGCCACATCTTTTTTGCCGAGCGCGGGGCCAAGACCCCCGATTGGCTGCGCGCTACGACGCCTGACGAGATCCACCGCGCGGTGGTGGTGGGCGGTGGCACGATGGGGGCAGGGATCGCCTATGCGCTTGTGAACGCGGGCATTTCCGTCACCATACTTGAAACCGACGCGGCCGGCGTGGCGCGCGCCGAGGCAAACGTGGAGGCGATCGTCGCCGCCGCACTCAAACGCGGCTTGATCGACGCGGCCGGGGCGACGGCCCGGCGCGCGGCTTTGTCTGTCAGTGACGACTATGCCCGTGCCGCCGACGCCGATATTGCCATCGAGGCGGCGTTCGAGAGCATGGAGGTAAAGCACGCGGTGCTGACCCGGCTCGAAGCGGCGATGGCCCCGGGGACGGTGCTGGCCACCAACACCTCCTATCTTGACGTGAACGAGATGGCGGCGGTGCTGGCGGATCCGTCGCGCCTGGTCGGGCTGCATTTCTTCGCCCCCGCCCATATCATGAAACTGCTCGAAATCGTGCGCGGCGCGGCCACGTCGGAGCGGGCGCTGGCGACGGGTTTTGCGCTGGCGAAACGGCTCGCCAAGCTGCCTGTGCTGGCCGGGGTCTGCGACGGGTTCATCGGCAACCGCATCCTGGCGCGCTACCGCGAGGCTGCCGATACCCTGCTGATCGATGGCGCCAGCGTGGCCGGGATCGACGCGGCGATGGTGGATTTTGGCTACCCGATGGGCCCCTACGAAGCGCAGGACCTGTCGGGGCTGGATATCGCCTTCGCCAACCGCCGCCGCCAGGATGCGACGCGCGATCCGGCCCGGCGCTACGTCGATATTGCCGACCGGATGGTCGACGCGGGTCGGCTCGGGCGCAAGACCGGCGCGGGCTGGTATCACTACGCCGAGGGCGCGCGCGCGGTCGCCCCAGAGGTGGACGAGATCGTGCGCGTGGCGGCGCGGGCAGCCGGTGTGACCCGCCGCGCCTTCACGGCGGACGAGATCCGCGAGCGGCTGCTGCTGGCGATGATCAACGAAGCGGCGGCGATCCTGGACGAGGGCATCGCCCAGGCGGCAGGCGATATCGACGTGGTGACGGTGGCCGGCTACGGCTTTCCCCGCTGGCACGGCGGGCTCATGCACCACGCCGACACGTTGGGGCCGGCGCATATCCTGGAACGGCTGCGCGCCTTCGCGGCGGAAGACCCGGTGGCCTGGATGCCCGCAGACCGGATTCTGCGCCGGGCCGCGGACGGCATGGGTTTTGCCGGCGCCGGGCCGCGGGCGTGACGCTCAGGCCGCGCGTTTCGGGGCGGACCGGGCGGCCTGGCTCATGCGCAAGGCGGTGGACAGTGCCATGGTGAAGCTGCCGGGGGTGAGCCGATAGGTCATGAAGACGCCACGCCGGTGGCGGGTGACGATACCGCAGCGTTCCATTTCGCGCAGGTGGTGAACGGCGGACGAGGTGCTGAGCTGGCTGGCCTGGACCAGCGCGTCGAGGCTGTCGCCGGTTTCGGGCTGGCTGGTCAGCAGGCGAAAAAGCAGGACGCGGCGCGGATGGGCGAGGGCGCGAAGGCTGCGGGCAAGGGTTTCGTCGGTTAGCATCCCGGTTCTCCGTCGTGGATGATCATGATGTGTTCTCTTCCGAGTCGTAATGTGAACTGGTTTCGAAAAGGTTGACGTTTCCGATTTCGATTCTGGGAGAGTTGACAACGCCTTGATCTGGCAGCTGATTTTTCCGGAATACCGGAATACCGGAATACCGGAATACCGGAATTGTGGATTTCAACGGGGTCTTGGCCGCAGACGCCGGCGCCGGGCCAGTCTCGGCCCGACCTGCGCGGAAAACGGAAAAGCCGACGCGCCGCCCTAGCCGAGCAGCGCGTCGAGGTGCTTGATCACCGAACGGGCCAGCGCATGTGGCTCGTAGCCCCCTTCGAGCATCGAGACGATCCGGCCGCCGCCATGACGTTCGGCGATTGTCTTCAGCTCGGTGGTGAGCCAGCCGTAGTCCTCGTCGGTGAGCAGCAGCGACGACATGTCGTCGGCCATATGCGCATCGAACCCGGCCGAAATGAACAGCATCTGCGGCCTGAAACTGTCGAGATGCGGCAGCCAGTGTTCGCTGATCGCGGCACGGAACGCCGCGCTGTCGGTGCCGGCGGGCAGGGGCACGTCGACCAGGTTGTCGGTTTCCTTCTCATGCCCGGTGAACGGGTAGAACGGATGCTGGAACGACGAGCAGAACAGCACGCGTTTTTCATCTTTGAAGATGTCCTCGGTGCCGTTGCCGTGGTGTACGTCGAAATCCACCACCGCCACGCGCTCGAGCCCGTAGACCTCCATCGCATGCGCTGCCGCGACGGCGATGTTGTTGAACAGGCAAAACCCCATCGCCTGGCCGCGCACCGCGTGATGCCCCGGCGGGCGCACGGCGCAGAACACCTCGCGCATCTCGCCCTTCATCACCAGGTCGACGGCCAGCACCCCGGCGCCAGCGGCCCGCTCGGCGGCGCGCAAGGTGCCGGGGCTCATTACGGTGTCGCCGTCGATCTCCACCGGTGGGCCACCCTTGGCCGGGGCCATCGCGTAGACCCGGTCGAGGTAGTCGCCATCATGCACGCGCTCCAGATCGGCGCGCGCCACGATCGGCGCGTCGTAATGGCGCAGAATGTAATCCATCCCCGAGGCGATGAGCTGGTTGGTGATCGCCTCGAGCCGCTCGGGCGCATCGGGGTGCAGCGCGCCCGCGTCGTGGTCGTGGCATTCGTAGTGAGAAATCAGGCCGAGCACTCTGTCCTCCCGCTTCAGTCGGATCAGACTAGGGGTTGGGGCGCAGGGCCGCAAGCGGTTGATCGAGCGGCAGAACTGCCCGTCTGCCCCGGGCCGCGCAAGGGCCGCCCGGGGCGAACGCAGGGATCAGAGATAGCGCTCGACGAGCACCAGCTCGGGGTCGTCCGGGTCCATCCGCTGGGTGAAGCCGAGATCCGACATGAGCTTCAGCATCGGCCCGTTGTTCTTCAGCACCGTGCCTTCCATCACCGTCATGCCGTGATCGCGCGCGGCCGAGAACAGCGCCTTCATCAGCCGCGTGCCGATGCCCTGGTGCTGGATCTTGTCGCTCACCACGATGGCGAATTCGCAGGACTTGCCGTCGGGGTTGATCACGTACCGTGCCACGCCGGCCTGGTCTTCGCGCCCGCCCCGCATCGCCATCGCCACCAGCGCCATCTCGCGGCGGTAGTCGATCTGGGTGAACTGCACCAGCATCTCGGGCGACAGCTCGTTCATCGCCCCCATGAAGCGGAACATCTTGGCCTCGTCCGACAGCTCACGCACGAAGTTCTGTTCGCTCTCGGCATCCTCGGGCCGGATCGGCCGGATGATCAGCGGCGTGCCATCGGTGAGGTGCTCTTCCTTCACCAGGTGGCGCGGATAGGGATGGATCGCGACGTGGTCGTAGCGCCCGTCTTTCGCCGGCGGACGCGCCACCTTCACCCGCGCATCCACCGCCAGCACCCCGTCAGGGCCGGCGAACAGCGGGTTGATATCCAGCTCGACCACCTGCGGCAGCTCGCACACCAGGTCCGACACCCGCATCAGCACGTCGATCACCGCGTCGCGGTCGACGGCGGCGCGCTCGCGGAAGGCTTCGAGCAGGCGCGCCACCTTGGTACGGTTGATCAGCCGGTCGGCCAGCACCGTGTTGAGTGGTGGCAGGGCGACGGCTGAATCCTTCAGCACCTCGACCATCGTGCCGCCCGCGCCGAACAGGATCGACGGGCCGAACACCTTGTCACGGCTGGCGCCGATCACCAGTTCGCGTGCGCCCTTGAGCTGCGACATCGACTCGACTGTCACGCCCTTGATCCGCGCGTTGGGCCGGGCCGCGCGGGCCGAGGCGACGATATCGCGGAACGCCACCATCACCTCGGCGGCGTCGGTGATATTCACCCGCACGCCGCCCACGTCGGACTTGTGGGAAATGTCGGGCGAGTTGATCTTCATCGCCACCGGGAAGCCCACCGTCTCGGCCGCGACCAGCGCATCGGGCTCGGTCGCAGCCTCGATTGTCATGTTTACCGGGATGTGGAAGGCCCGCATCAGGGCTTTCGATTCGATGTCCGACAGCATGTCGCGGTCATCGGCCAGCACCGCGTCGACGATCATCCGCGCGCCCTCGAGATCGGGGTGATGCGTTTCCGACAGCGGCGAGGGGGTTTCCAGCGCCAGCTTGCGGTTGCGGTGGTGCTGGGCGAGGTAGGAAAACGCCGAGACCGCCGGTTCCGGCGTGGCGAAATCGGCGATCCCGTTGGACGACAGCACCTCGCGCGCCTCGCGCACCGAAAGCTCGCCCATGAAGCTGGCGAGGATCGGCTTGGTGCGTTTCTTCGGCAGCACCTCGACCACCGCCTTGGCGATCGCCGTCGCATCGGTCATCGCCTGCGGCGTGAGCAGCACCAGCAGCCCGTCGACATTCGGGTCGTCGTAGACCGCCTTCACCGCCGCGCCGTATTCCTTCGCGCCGGCATCGCCCAGCACATCGACCGGGTTGCCGTGGCTCCAGTATTTCGGCAGCACAGAGTCGAGCTTTTCGATCGTCTTGGGGCCGAGCGTGGCCAGGTCCACCCTGGTGTCGCCGGCGCGGTCGGCGGCCAGCACGCCGGCACCGCCCCCGTTGGTGACGATGCCCAGCCGGTTGCCGCTCGAGCGCTTGTTCGAGCCGAGGATCTCGGCCGCGGCGAACAGCTGGCCGAACGACAGCGCGCGCACCGCACCGGTCCGTTCCAACGCCGCGTCAAACACGTGGTCGCCGCCCATCAGCGCGCCGGTATGGGTCGAGGCGGCCTTCGAGCTGGCCTCGTGGCGGCCCGATTTCAGCACGATCACCGGCTTGAGGCGCGTGGTGGCGCGCATCGCCGACAGGAACGACGGCGCGTGCTTGATGCCCTCGACATAGAGCAGGATCGCATCCGTGTGCGGGTCGGTGGCGAGAAACTGCATCACGTCGCCGAAATCGATGTTGGTGGCGTTGCCGAGGCTCACCAGCGCCGAGAAGCCCAGGTGATGCGGCCCGGCCCAGTCGGAAATCGCCGAGTTCAGCGCACCCGACTGGCTGATCAGTGCGATCCGCCCCTTCGGCGTGCCAGCGCGCAGGAAGGTGGCGTTCATCTTGTGCCAGGGCCGCACCAGGCCCACGCAGTTCGGCCCCATGAAGCGCACGCCGGCGCGCTGGGCTGCGGCGATCAGCTCTTTTTCGTAGTCCGCGCCGTCGCCGCCGCCTTCACCGAACCCGGCCGACAGGATGATCGCGTTTTTAACCCCGGCCTCGCCGAGGTCTCGGATGATCCCGGGCACCGTGCGCGCCGGCGTGGCGATCACCGCCAGGTCGATATCTTCGCCCACCTCCAGCACACTGGGAAAACACTTGTATCCGCCGACCTGCTTGTGCTTGGGATTGATCGGATAAAGCTTGCCCTCGAACCCATCGGCCTTCAGGTTCAGGAACACCCGGCTCCCGACAGACTTGCCGTTTTCCGACGCGCCGTAGATGGCGATCGAACGGGGGTTCATCATTTTTGCAAGCGGGTTGGCGTCCATATTTCTCTGCTCCTTGTGACCGGGCATAGCTCTCCCGGCGGGCCTTTCGGTCCTCCCTGCGGGGAATAGGCCGGAAAGGTTTCAAACTTCTTTGACATCGGTCAACAAATTTTGCGCGTGTCGCGTTTTCTTTCGTGTTGGCGCCCTGACCGGGCGCGACCGCTGTGATAGACTCTCTGTGCGGGATACGCGAGGGCATCATGCACGAAAGACAAAATCCGGGGCTGACAAGCGCCGAGGCGAAGGCCAGGCTGGAGCGGTATGGGCCGAATGCGCTGGGCGAGGCGAAACGGGCATCGTGGCTGGCGATCCTCGCGCGCCAGTTCACCGGCCTCCTGGTGCTGATCCTGATCGCCGCCGCCGCGATTGCCGCGGCGCTGGGCGAGGTGATCGACGCAACGGCCATCGGCCTCGTGGTGGTGCTGAACGGCGTGCTCGGCTTCGTGCAGGAATGGCAGGCGGAGTCGGCGCTGGAGGCGCTGCGCTCGATGCTGGCGCAGCGGTGCCGGGTGCTGCGCGACGGCGCCGAGCGGATCGTCGATACCACCGAGATCGTGCCGGGCGACGTGGTGCTGTTGTCGGCGGGCGACAAGGTGCCGGCCGACCTCGCGCTGCTCTCCACCGTCGATCTGCGCCTCGACGAAAGCGCGCTGACCGGCGAGTCGATGCCGGTCTCAAAAGCGGCCGACGACCCCGAGGCGCGGGCGTTCATGGGCACGGCCGTGGTGGCGGGCCATGCCGAGGGCGAGGTGGTGGCGACCGGGCGGAAAACGGCGTTTGGCGAGATCGCCGAGCTGACCACCTCGGTGGGCGAGAAGACCACCCATCTGCAACTGGTCCTGGCGGGTCTGGCGCGCCAGATGGCCTTTGCCGCGATGGCGCTGGCGGCGCTGGTGGCGGTGGCGGGGCTCTATACCGGGCATGGCGTGCAGGAGATGTTCCTGATGGCGCTGTCGCTGGCGGTGGCGATCGTGCCCGAGGGGCTGCCGGCGGTGGTGACGATCACGCTGGCGCTGGGCGCGGCGGCGATGGTGAAAAAGCACGCGCTGGCCCGCCGCTTGCAGGCGGTCGAGACGCTGGGGGCGGCGAGCGTGATCTGCACCGACAAGACCGGTACGCTCACCGAGGACAAGATGACCGCGACCCGGATCTGGACCCCGGGCGGCGCCTATACCGTGACCGGCGGCGGCTACGATCCGGCCGGACATATCGCCAATGCCTCCGGCGAGCGGGTGCGCGTGGGCGACGACGCCGATCTGGCGCTGCTGCTCGAGAGCGCGCTCACCTGCAACCGCGCGCATCTGTCGCGCGACGGCGAGGGCTGGCAGATGATCGGCACGCCGACCGAGGGCGCGCTTGTCACGCTCGCCTTCAAGGGCTGGTGCCCATTGCCCGAGGGCGCGCCGGGCGTGGCGGAACTGCCGTTCAGCTCCGAGCGCAAGCGGATGAGCGTGTTGGCGGCGGGGGCTGGCGAATGGGTGCTGCACGTGAAGGGCGCGCCCGAGCGCATCCTGGAGCGCTGCACGCGCTACCGCCAGACCGGCGAGGACCACCCGCTGGACGCCGAGGCCCACACCCGCTTCACAGCGGCCTACGAGAGCGTCGCCGCCGAGGGCGTGCGGGTGATCGCCATCGCGCGCCGCGGTCAGCCGGACCCGACGCCGCCGGCGGACGAGGAGGCGCTGACCTTCCTCGGTTTCGTCGGCTTGATGGACCCGCCGCGCGCGGAGGTGAAAGATGCGATCCGGGGCGCGAAGGCGGCCGGCATCCGGGTGATCATGATCACCGGCGACGGTGCGGCGACGGCGCAGGCGGTGGCGGGCATGGTCGGGCTCGAGGTGGACCGCCTGCTCACCGGGCATGACGTCGAGGCGCTGTCGGACGCGGAACTCGACGCGGCGCTCGATGAAAAGGTGTTGTTTGCCCGCACCGCGCCGGCGCACAAGATGCGGCTGGTGCGCGCGCTTCAGGCCAAGGGCCAGATCGTGGCGATGACCGGCGACGGGGTGAACGACGCGCCCGCGCTCAAGCAATCCGATATCGGCGTGGCGATGGGCGTGCGCGGCACCGACGTGGCGCGCGACGCCGCCGACCTGGTGCTGCTCGACGACAATTTCGCCACCATCGTGCGCGCCATCCGCGAGGGGCGGCGGCAATTCGAGAACGTGCGCAAATTCGTGCGCTACCTGCTCAGCTCGAACGCTGGCGAGGTTGTGGCGCTGCTCGCCAATATCCTGATCGGCGGCCCGCTGATCTTTCTCGCCACCCAGATCCTGTGGATGAACCTGATCACCGACGGCATCACGGCGGTGGCGCTGGGGCTCGAAAAAGCCACGCCCGACACGATGAACCGCCCGCCCCGCGCCAAGGACGAGAGCGTGATCGGCAAGGCCGGATTCGGGATGATCCTCGCTTTCGGCAGCTACACCGGGGCGGCGAGCCTTTGGGTGTTCTACCATTTCCTCGCCATGGGCGACGTGGCCGTGGCGCGCACGGCGGCGTTTACGGCGATGGTGTTTTTCGAAAAGCTCTCGGTCTTCGCTTTTCGCTCGTTCCATCATTCCTGCACCGAGATCGGCTGGTTCTCGAACCGGCTGCTGATCGGCGCGTTGCTGGCGATGGTCGGTGCGCAGCTCGCCGCCGTCTACTGGACGCCGTTGCAGACGCTGCTGCACGCGGCGCCGCTCGGCTGGGAGCACTGGCAGCTGATCGCGCTGCTCGCCGCCCCGCTGGTGGTGGTGCCGGAACTGATCAAGATGCTGATGCCGAAGCGCAATGGCGGGTGAGGGCGGACCGGGGCTCTGCCCCGGACCCCGAGGTATTTTTCCAAGAAAAAGCGGATCGCCTCAGGCGTAGCGGGCTGGGTCGGTGGCGGCGAGCGTGGCGGCGTCGAGAGCGCTGTGGCGCCCGGCGAAGAGGTCGGCGAGCAACCGGCTCGCGGCGGGGGCGGAGAGAAAGCCGTAGCCGCCCTGCCCGGCGCTCCACAGGAAGGAGGGCTCGTGCGGGTCGCGGCCGATCACCAGATTTCCGTCGGGTGAAAAGGTGCGCAGGCCCGCCCAGTTGGCGATCATCTTCGTCACCGGCGTGGTGACATGCGCCTCCCAGCGCGCAATGCCTTCCGCCAGCACCATGTCGTCGGCCCAGGCGTCGTGCGGCGTGGTCGGCTCGGCATCGGCGGGCGAGATCAGCAGCGCGCCCGCGTCGGGCTTCATGTACCAGGTCTCACCGGCGCCGAAGGTCATCGGCCAGCGGCTCACGTCGTGGCCCTCGGGCGCGGCGATGCGGGCCATCGAGCGGCGCTTCGGGGTGAAGCCGATTGGCGCGATGCCGGCGAGACGGGCGATCTCGTCGGCCCAGGCGCCGGCGGCGTTGACCAGCACGCGGGCCTCATAGGTGGTTTCGCCCGCGGTTACGGCCCAGCCGGTACCGGTGCGCGCGATCGCGGTGACGGGCGCGCGGGTGATCACCCGCCCGTTGGCACGGATCATCCTGGCGTAGCCCTGGATCATCAGATCGGTATCGATGTCCCAGGCCGCCTCGTGCCAGCCGGCGGCGACGATCTTCGACGCATCAAGCACCGGCACCATGGCCTGCGCCTCGCTGGGCGAGATCGGCGTGAGGTCGATCTCGTCGATATCTTGCGCCAGCAGCGCTTCTTCGCCGGGACCGGCAAGGAACATGATCCCGCGCGCGCTGAGCAGGCCGGGGGTGGACATGAATTCGTCTTGCGAAGCGCGCGCCAGCGCCACGGTCGAGGCGCGCCCGTATTCGTGCTCGTAGAGCGCGGCCGAGCGCCCGGAGGCATGGTAGGCCAGCGCCGGCTCGGCCTCGAGCACGGTGACAGTGCCAAGGGCCGCGAGCCGCGCCCCCGCCGAGATGCCGGCGATTCCGCCGCCGATGATCAGAAAATCGTCCATGGGCGCGACACTGCCACGGGCCTTGGCGATGGGGAAGCCCTGGCGATGACACTTTCGCATCACCGCCGGGGGGCCGCGCCTTGGCCGGCGCGCGGGCTGGGTGCCGCGGCGCGGCCTTGCCCCGGCCTGAAGGATCAGCCGCCGTTGCGGCCGAAATCGGCGAGGGTGATGAAGCCATCCTGGTTGCGGTCGCGCATGGCGAACCAGCTCGTGGTGCCGTCGACGAATTCCGCGCGCGTTACCACGCCGTCGCCGTCAAGGTCCGACACGCCGCGCTCCATCGAGCGGGTGTAGCCGCCCATGCCGCCGCCGGCCTTGCCGCCCTGGGCCTCGGCCATCGTTTCCATGTCGTTGGCGCGGGCCTCGTCAAACAGGTCGTATTCCTCGTTTGACAGGGTGCCGTCTTCGTCGGCGTCGAAAGTGGTGAAAATGTCGACACGCCGTTCGGTGGCCTCATCGAGCGAGACTTTGGAATCGCCGTCGAAATCCCAGTTTTCGATGAAATGCTGGCCCGGCTTCATGGCTTCGGCGCCCGCCGGGGCGGCGAGGGCGAAAGCTGCGAGCGCGGCAAGGACAAGGGTGTGGGGATGGGTCATGATCTGTCTCCTGTTCGCGGTGTGGTCGTGTAGCGTATTTGCCTGGGGCAAAGAAAGGCCCCGCGTGGGGCGCGGGGCCTTGAGTGCCGCCGGGAAAAAGGGGGAGGGACCCGGCGGGACGTGATGTTTGGGCTATTGCGCGCGGCGGCCCTGGGCGAAATCGTCGATGGTCACCTCGCCGTCGCCGTTGCGGTCGAAGCGCGGCAGCCAGGTTTCACCCAGCTTCACGAATTCCTCGCGGCTGATCTCGCCGTCATTGTTGGCGTCGAGCGCGCCTTGCATCTGCGCTTCCATGTTCTGCGGCCCGGCGCCCGGCTGGCCACCGCCTTGCGGCGCCATCCCCTGCTGCGCCATGCCTTGCTGCGGACCCCAGCCCTGCGGCTGACCCCAACCTTGCTGCGGACCCCAGCCTTGCTGCGGACCCCAGCCTTGCTGCGGACCCCAGCCTTGCTGTTGCCCCCAAACCTGCGGCTGGCCCCAACCTTGTTGCGGACCCCAACCTTGTTGCGGACCATAGCCCCAGCCCTGCGGCTGTTGCATCATGCCGCCGGGTTGACCGCCCCAGCCGCCTTGCCGGCCCCGGCCCTGGCCGCGCCCGAAATTGCCCTGCTGCTGCTGGTTGCCCCAGCCGCGCTGGGCCTGGTCGGGCCGATCCTGGGCGTCCTGCATCGCATCGCGCATCGCATTGTGGTCGGCCAGTTCCTCGGCGGACAGCACGCCATCTTCATTGCTGTCGAAGCCGTCGAACAAATCGCCGCGCCGCTCCAGCACCTCCGCAACGGTCACCTTGCCGTCGCCGTCGTAGTCCCAGTTGGTCAAGAAGTTTGCGCCAGGGGTCCAGTCCTGGGCGGTGGCGGCCATTGGCAGGGCCAAGGCAAGGATCGTGGCGGAAAGAATGCTCGTGCGTTTCATGGATTGTCCTCCGGTTTATCCGTCGTTCTCGAAAGGTTAAACGGGGCCACCGCGGCGTTCCGGCGCGGGTGCGACATTCTGTCATGAAAAGGCCCCGCCGGCGGGGCGGGGCCTTTCGGTGTTTCAACGCTTCGGCGTGGGTCAGTTGGGGATATCGCCCTCGATGCCCTCGACGAAGAAGTCCATGCCGGCGAGCGTGCCGTCGTCGGCCACTTCGCCCTCGGCAAGCCAGCTCGAGCCGTCCTGCTTGTTGAGCGGGCCGGTGAACGGGTGATAGGTGCCCGCGCCGATCGCGTCGCGCAGCGCTTCGGCCTCGGCCTTCACCTCGGCGGGCACCGCCTCGGTGATCTCGCCGATCTTGACCATGCCCGGACCGATGCCGTCCCAGGTGTTCACGCTGGTCCAGGTGCCGTCGATCACTTTCTGGACTTCCTGGATGTAGTAGGGACCCCAGTTGTCGATGATCGACGAGATCCGGGGCATCGGCGCGTATTCGGCCATGTCGGAGGCCTGGCCGAAGGTGTAGACGTTGCCGGCTTCGGCGGCGGCGGCCTGCGGCGCGGTCGAGTCGGTGTGCTGCAGGATCACGTCGGCGCCCTGTTCGATCAGCGCCTTGGCGGCGTCGGCTTCCTTGGCCGGGTCGAACCAGGTGTAGGCCCAGATGATCTTGAACTGGACGTCGGGATTGACCTTCTTGGCGTGGATATAGGCCGAGTTGATGCCGCGGATCACTTCCGGGATCGGGAAAGACCCGATGTAGCCGACGATGTTCGACTTGGTCATGTGCCCGGCGATCGTGCCCTGCACGGCGCGGCCCTCGTAGAAGCGGGCCGAGTAGACCGAGAGGTTGTCGGCCATCTTGTAGCCGGTGGCGTGCTCGAACTTCACGTCCGGGAACTTCTCGGCCACCGCGAGGGTCGCGTCCATGTAGCCGAACGAGGTGGTGAACACGATATCGGCGCCCGACAGCACCATCTGGGTGATCGCGCGTTCGGCGTCGGCGCCTTCCGGCACGCTTTCCTGGAAGATCGTCTCGACCGCGTCGCCGAAATGCTCTTCCACGGCCAGCCGGCCCTGGTTGTGTTCATAGGTCCAGCCGCCGTCGCCGACCGGGCCGACATAGATGAAGCCGGCCTTCACCGGGTCTTGGGCCGTGGCGGCCCCGGCGAGGCCGAGGGCGAGCGCGGTGCTGGCCACGAGGGTTTTCAGAAGAGTCATATTCACTGGTCTCCGTCTTTGGTTTCGTCAGGTTTGGGTTGGGAATAGGTGCGCCGCTTGCGGATGTTGGTCTCCGCTTCCAGCAGCGCCGTGGTCACGATCGCCGCCGGCACCGCGATGATGCCGAGGCCGATAAACAGGACAATGGCGGTGAACAGCCGCCCGCCGGGGGTGATGGGCACCATGTCGCCGTAGCCCACCGTGGTGAAGCTTGCCAGCGCCCACCACAGGCTGGTGAGGATCGAGGTAAACACCTCCGGTTGCGCCTCGTGCTCGAACAGGTATATCCCCACCGCGCTCACGTAGAGCATCAGCGCCGAGATCACGCCGAACACGAACAGCTCGCCGCGCACCTGGCGCATCGCCTCCACCAGCCGGTCGAGCGATTGCGAGGCGCGAAACAGCTTGAACAGCCGCACCAATCTGAGCGCGCGCACCACCTGCCATTCGGGCGTGAGCAGGGCGATGGCGGGCAGGAAGGCGAGCAGGTCGACAATGCCCCAGAAGCTGACGGCGTAGCGCAGCGGATGTTTTGTGGCGAGAAGGCGCAAGGTGTATTCGGCGGCAAACACCCCGACCACGAACACCTCGAACCCGTAGAGCAGGCGGTGCAGCGTCGGCGGCACGGTCGGCTCGGTCTCCAGCGCGATGGCGATCGCCGAGAGTACGATCAGCGTGTGAATCGCATGGGCGACCAGCCCGCCATGGCGGTCGTGCGTGCCGTCGAGCAGCGCGATGATCTCGGCCTTGGTCACGTGTCCCCCGTTTCCAGTGCATTGCCCGGTTCAGCTCGAGGCGTGAAAGACCCGGCCGAGCGAGCCGGGCGCGCCATGGTTGCCGCGCACCGAGATTACGACCAGCACGAGGATGGTGACAAGGTAGGGCGACATCGACAGGTATTCGACCGGGATCGCCACCCCGGCTGCCTGAAGGTTGAGCTGCAACACGCTCACGCCGCCGAAAAGGTAGGCGCCGAGCAGCACGCGCCAGGGCCGCCACGAGGCGAACACGACGATGGCCAGCGCGATCCAGCCGGCGCCGGCGGTCATGCCTTCCACCCATTGCGGCACCCGCACGAGGCTGACGTAAGCGCCACCCAGTCCGGCGGTGGCGCCGCCAAACAGGATCGCGCCAAAGCGCACCCGCACCACCTTGTAGCCGAGCGCGTGGGCGGCGGCGTGGTTTTCGCCCACCGCGCGCAGGACCAGCCCGGCACGGGTGTATTTCAGCCCGGCCCAAACCGCCGCCACCAGCAGGATCGAAAGGTAGACCATTGGATCGTGGCGAAACAGGATCGGCCCGATCACCGGGATATCCGAGAGCACCGGCAGGTGCAGCTTGGCCAGCGACGGCGCCTTCATCCCCTCGTAGGGCTTGCCGATCAGCGACGACAGGCCGAGGCCGAACAGCGTGAGCGCAAGCCCGGTGGCCACTTGCGTGGATTTCAAAAACTGGGTGATGATCGCGAACAGCAGGCTGAGCCCGGCCCCGGCGAACGCCGCGGCGATGAAGCCGAGCACCGGGCTGTCGGCGTTCACGGCGGTGGCGAATCCCACCACTGCGCCGGTGATCATCATCCCCTCGACGCCGAGGTTCAGCACCCCGGCCTTTTCCACCACCATCTCGCCGATCGCGGCGAGCAGGATCGGCGTCGAGGCCACCATGAGGGACGCGATCAGCAGGATCGGGTTGATCTGGCCTAGGTCCATCACGCGGCCTCCCGTGCGCTGAGTCGGATGCGGTAGTGGGCGAATACGTCCATCGCCAGCAGGAAAAACAAGAGCATCCCCTGGAACAGCTGGATCGCCGCCGCCGGCATGCCCAGCATCAGCTGCGCCAGCTCACCGCCGATATAGGTGAGCGCCATCAGCAGCCCGGCCAGCAGGATGCCCACCGGGTTCAGCCGGCCGAGGAAGGCGACGATGATCGCGGTGAAGCCGTAGCCCGAGTTGAAGTCGATCGAGATCTGGCCCGCCGGGCCGGCCGCCTCGAACATCCCGGCCATGCCCGCGAGCGCCCCCGCCGTGCCGAGGCTGAACAGCACCAGCCGGGTCGGGCTCACGCCGGCAAAGCGCGCCGCGCGCGGCGCCTCGCCGGTGAGCCGGATTGCGAAGCCCATGCGGTGGCGGGTCATCAGCACATAGGCGAGAATGACCGCGATGAAGGCCGCGACCACGCCCCAATGCATGCCCGAGCCCTCGATCAGCTCGAGGTTCGCAGCCGCCGGAAAATCGCGCGCGAGGTTGCGGCTGCCCGGAAAGCCCATGCCGTCGGGGTTTTTCAGCAGGCCCGACGAGACCGAGGCGAGGATGTTTTCGGCGACGTAGACCAGCATCAGCGAGACGAGGATTTCATTGGTGCCGAAGCGGGTCTTGAGGATCGCCGGGATCATCGCCCAGGCCCAGCCGCCAAACGCCCCGGCCAGGACCATGAGCGGAAACAGCACCGCTCGCGGCAGGGTGACGTCCCAGATGAAGGTCTGCCCGAAGAGGGAGACGGGGGTCGGGCCGGACGGATAGAAGGCGAGCCCCACGCCCGCGCCGAATACAGCGCCGACGATGTATTGCCCCTCGGCGCCGATGTTCCAGATCCCGGCGCGAAAGCCGAGCGCGAGGCCGATGGCGATCAGGATCAGGGGGCCGGCCTTGACCAGCAGTTGCGGGCGTGAATAGGCGCCGAAGGTCTCGTCGAACAGCGGATCCCAGAAGATCGTGCGGATCGCCTCGGCGGGGTTTGCGCCGAGCGCCCAGAACATCACCCCGCCGGCCAGCATCGTGGCCAGCACCGCCAGCACCGGGGTGAGCGCGAGCAGGGCGCGCGAGGGGGCGGGGCGTTTTTCCAGCCTGAGTGTCATACCGCTGCCGCCTCCAGGTCATGCGCGCCGCCCATCATCAGGCCGATTTCTTCGATCGTCAGCCCGCGCGCCGGGCGGATCGGCGCGAGCCGGCCCTCGTTCAACGCCGAGAAATGGTCCGATACTTCCATCAGCTCGTCGAGGTCCTGGCTGATCACGATCACCCCCGCTCCCTTTTCGGCGAGGTCGAGGATGGCCTGGCGGATCGCCGCGGCGGCGGCGGCATCGACGCCCCAGGTGGGCTGGTTCACTACGAACACCTCCGGCCCCTGCAGGATTTCCCGCCCGATCACGAATTTCTGCAAGTTCCCGCCCGATAGAGCGCCGGCGGCGGTCTCGGGGCCGGGTGTGCGCACGTCGAACGCCTCGATCACCCGTTCGGCAAAGGACCGCGCCCTGGCCCAGTTGATAAAGCCGTTCCTGGTCAGCCCTTCGCGCGTATCGCCGGTCAGCAGCGCGTTTTCGGTCAGGCTCATTTCGGGCGCGGCGGCATGGCCCAGCCGCTCTTCGGGCGCGGCGAGCAGCCCCAGGGCGCGGCGTGCGTTGGGGCGCAGCCGCCCCAGATCCTGCCCCTTGAGCCAGATCATACCGGCCGGCGCGGGCCGTTCGCCCGACAGCGCGGCGAGCAGCTCGTCCTGCCCGTTGCCGGCCACCCCGCCGATCCCCAGCACCTCGCCGGCGCGCAGCCCGAAGGCGATATCGCGCAGCGCCGTGCCGAAATCCGACGGCGCTGGCAGGCTCAGCCCGGTCACCTCCAGCAGCACCGGACCCGCTTCGCCGCCCTCACGCTCGGGGGTGTGCAACTCGCTGCCCACCATCATCTCGGCCAGCGCCCGGGCGGTCTGCTCGCGCGGGTCGCAGGTGGCCACGACCTTGCCGAGCCGCAGCACCGTCGCGTCCTCGCACAGGCTGCGGATCTCTTCGAGCTTGTGTGAAATATAGAGGATCGCCGTGCCCTCGGCGGAAAGCTTGCGCAGGGTGTGAAACAGGATCTCCACCTCCTGCGGTGTGAGCACCGAGGTCGGCTCGTCCATGATCAACAGGCGCGGGTCCTGCAACAGGCAGCGGATGATCTCGATCCGCTGGCGCTCGCCGGCCGACAGCTCGCCGACGATCCGGGTCGGGTCGAGCGGCAGACCGTAGGCTTCGCTCACCTCGCGGATACGCCCCGACAGCTCGCGCGCCGGCGGCGGGTTGTCCATGCCCAGCGCGACGTTCTCGGCAACGTTCAGCGCCTCGAACAGCGAGAAATGCTGAAACACCATCGCCACCCCGGCGGCGCGCGCGGCGCGCGGATTGGCGGGTGCGAAGGGCACGCCGTTCAGCATCATGCGCCCCGCATCGGGCTTCACCAGCCCGTAGATCGTCTTCACCAGGGTCGATTTTCCGGCACCGTTCTCGCCAAGCAGCGCATGCACTTCGCCGTGTTGGATCTCGAAAGAGACGGAGTCATTGGCGACAACGCCCGGATAGGCCTTTGTCAGGCCCTCAAGCGTCAAGAGCGCGTCCGTCATCCCCGTTCTCCCTGTCCCCCGGCGCTGGGCCTGATGCCTCTTTTTTCGCCAACTCCATGAGTAGCCCGTAGGCAACGCCCACGGCAATGGCCGAGGGGTGTTTTCCAAGGGCTTTGTCGCCGATCGGGCATTGGATGCGTGCGACCTGCGCGGGTGCGTGGCCGATCTGCCCAAGCTTTGAGCGGAACCGGGCCCATTTCGTGGCCGATCCGATCAGCCCGAGGTGTGCGAATCCGTGGGTGAGCAGTGCGTCGCACACCCCCAGATCGAGTGCGTGAGAATAGGTCAACACCAGGTGGTGCGTTTCGCCGGGGGCGTCAGCCACGGCGGCGGTGATCTCGGGCGCGATCACTGGCGTGACGCCCTCGGGGATCACGTCGGGGAACCGGTCGCGCGCGGTGTCGACCCAAGTGAGCGCAAGGTCCGGCAGAGGCGCAAGGGTGGCCACAAGCGCGCGCCCGACATGGCCCGCGCCCCAGATCCACACCGCGGTGGGCGCAACGTTCACGGATTCGACGAACCAACCGTCGATGAGCTGTGCCACGGGCCGGATGCCGCTGGCGCGCGCCTCGGCCAGCAGGCGCTGCACGCTGAGCGGGGCGGTGCCACCGCCCTCCACCGGGCGGGCCTGCAGCCGGTCGAGCGCCGCGATCCGGTCCGCATCCCAGGCCTCGTAGAATAGCCCGACCGCGCCGCCGCAGCACTGGCCTAGGTCGGGGCCCAGCAGAGCGCGGCCGAAGTACCGGGCCTCGCCAGCCGCCAGCATCACGCGCGCGGTGTGGGCGGCGTCATACTCCAGCGCGCCGCCGCCAATCGTGCCCGATTGCCCCCCGTCCCAGACCAACATCGCCGCGCCCACCTCGCGCGGGGCCGAGCCCTGCACCTCGGCCACCACCACCCGCATGACCGGGCCATGGGCGGCGACGGTGCGGGCGAGGGCCGAGCGATCGAGGCTCACCCGCGCACCCGGCGCATGGCCATCAGCACCCGTTCGGGCGTGGCCGGCGCGTCGAGCCCCGGGTAGGCGTCGCCGCAGCTCGCCACGGCGTCGGACAGCGCCATCAGCGCCGAGATGCCCAGCATGAACGGCGGCTCCCCCACCGCTTTCGAGCGGTAGATCGTTGCCGCGGTGTTGGGTTGACCCCAGAGCGCCACGTTAAACACGTCGGGGCGGTCCGAGGCGGTGGGGATCTTGTAGGTCGAGGGCGCATGGGTGGCGAGCCGGCCCTTGGTGTCCCACACCAGCTCCTCGGTGGTGAGCCAGCCGACGCCCTGGATGTAGCCGCCCTCGATCTGGCCGGTGTCCAGCGCCGGGTTCAGGCTCTCGCCCACGTCGTGCAGGATGTCGGCGCGCAACAGCCGGTATTCGCCGGTGAGCCTGTCCACCGCCACCTCGGTGACGGCGGCGCCATGGGCGAAGTAATAGAACGGATGGCCGGTGCCGGTGCTACGATCCCAGGCCACGTCGGGGGTCTGGTAAAACCCGGTGGCCGACAGGCTCACGCGGCCCTCGTAGCAGGCCTGCGCGGCTTCGGCGAAAGACAGGCGCAGCGCCCCGACTTTCACTTTTCCGCCTTTGAACACCACCTGGCGGGCGCGCACCCCGTGCTTTTCCGACAGGAATCGCGCCATCCGGCCCCGGATCGTTTCACAGGCCGCCTGCACCGCCATGCCGTTCAGGTCTGAGCCCGAGCTGGCGGCGGTGGCCGAGGTGTTGGGCACCTTGGCGGTGTCGGTCGCGGTAATCTGCACCCGGCCGAGGCCGACGCCGAAGGCGCTTGCCGCCACCTGCGCCACCTTCTGAAACAGCCCCTGGCCCATCTCTGTGCCACCGTGGTTGAGGTGGATCGAGCCGTCCTGGTAGACATGCACCAGCGCGCCGGCCTGGTTCAGGTGGGTGAGCGTGAAGCTGATGCCGAACTTCACCGGGGTGAGCGCGATGCCGCGCTTGATCACGTCGTTCTCACCGTTCCATTTCGCAACGGCGTCGCGGCGGCTCTCGTAGTCCGAGGAATCCACCAGCACCTTGACCATGTCCGGCAGCACGAAGCCCTTCACCGGCTGGCCGTAATGCGTGTCCTGCACCTTGGTCTTGGTGTAGAAATTCTTGCGCCGCACGCTGAGCGGATCGAGCCCGAGCACATGCGCGACGTGGTCCATCACCCGCTCGATCCCCACCATGCCCTGCGGGCCCCCGAAGCCGCGAAAGGCGGTGGCGGAGGTGGTGTTGGTGCGCAGCCGATGGCTCTCGATCCGGATCGCGGGGATGAAATAGGCATTGTCGGCATGCAACATCGCCCGGTCGGCGACCGGTGCGGTGAGGTCGGCCGACCAGCCGGCGCGCACGTAATGGATGAAGTCCACCCCCAGCAGCCGCCCGCCCGCGTTCACCCCGGCCCGGTAGCGGATGCGAAAATCGTGGCGCTTGCCGGTGATCACCATGTCGTCGTCGCGGTCGTAGCGCATCTTGCAGGCGCGCCCGGTTTTGCTGGCGGCGATGGCGCAGGCCACGGCCAGCGCATTGCCCTGGCTCTCCTTGCCGCCAAATCCGCCGCCCATCCGCCGGGTTTCGACCCGGACCGCGTTCATGTGCAGCCCGAGCGCTTCGGCCACCTTGTGCTGAATCTCGGTCGGATGCTGGGTGGAGGACTGCACCAGCATCTCGCCCGCCTCGCCGGGCAGCGCCAGCGCCGCCTGGCTTTCGAGGTAGAAATGCTCCTGCCCGCCGATCTCGATCTCGCCCTCGATCACATGCGCCGCCTCGGCCAGCGCCGCCGCGATATCGCCGCGCGCCCAGGTGAGCGGGCCGCCCTCGAAGTAGCTCCCGGCCGCCAGCGCGTCGTCGATGGTGATGAGCGCCGGGCGCGGGTCGATCGCGATCTTGCCCAGCCGCGCCGCCGCCCGCGCCGCGCGATGGCTGGTGGCGATGACGAGGAAGATCGGCTGGCCGTGAAACTGCACTTCGCCGGTGGCGAGCAGGGGTTCGTCATGTGCGGCGGGGGAGACGTCGGTGGGCCGGTCGAGATCGGCCGCCGTCAGCACCATGACCACACCGGGCGCGGCGCGCACCGCCGACAGATCGGCCGAGGTGATCACGCCGCGCGCCTCGGGGCTGAGGCCGAAGGCCAGATGCAGCGTGCCGGCGGGGGTGGGGATATCGTCGATATAGCGGGCCTGGCCGGTGACGTGCAGGCGCGCGCTGTCGTGGGGCAGGGGGGAAGACACGCTCATGGCTGCACCTCCTGCACCGTCACGGCCGCGCCCTGATCCTCGTGCCAGTAGCGCAGCAGAAGGTTTGCCGCCGTCTCAAGACGGTAGTCGGCCGAAGCGCGCAGATCGCTCATCGGGGTGAAATCCTCGGGCATTTTCGCCGCCGCCGCCTCGACGGTGGCACGGCTCCAGGGCTGGCCGATGAGCGCCGCCTCGACCGCGGCCGCGCGCTTGGGTATGCCCGCCATGCCGCCGAACGCGATCCGCGCCGATTGCACGTTTCCATCCTCGACGGCGATATCGAACGCCCCCAGCACCGCAGAAATATCTTGATCGAACCTTTTCGAGATCTTGTAGACCTTCAGCCGGTCCGCCGCGCCGGGGGTGCGGGGGATCGTGATCGCCTCGACGAACTCGCCCGGCCCCCGGTCCTGCTTGCCGTAATCGAGGAAGAAATCCTCAAGCGCGATCTCGCGCTGGGTATCGCCCCGGCGCAGGATCAGCGTGGCGCCGAGGGCGATCAGGGCGGGGGGCGTGTCGCCGATCGGCGAGCCGTTGGCGATGTTGCCGCCGACGGTGGCCGCGCCGCGCACCTGGGCCGAGGCGAACCGCGCCAGCATCGCGGCGAACTGCGGGTGATGGTGCACCATCTCGCGGCGCAGCGCCTCGACACTGGCCGCCGCGCCGATGCGGATCATGTAAGGCGCGGTCTCGATCCGCGCCATCTCGGCGATCTGGGCGATGAACACCACCTCGCCCAGATCGTGCATATTCTTGTTGACCCAGAGGCCCACGTCAGTCGCCCCGGCGACGATCCGCGCATAAGGATGCGTCATCAGAAAATCGGCCAGCGCCTCGATACTCTCGGGCAGTTCCGGCTCGCGGTGGTCGCGCGGCGCCGGGCCGGTGGGCAGGTCGCGCAGCCATTTCGGCACCGGCTTCAGCCCCGCCACCTCGGCGGCGCGCGCGATCGCGGCGTAGCCGGTGCAGCGGCACAGGTTGCCGGCGAGCTGACGGTCGTGATCCGTCTCGCCGGCGATCTGCCCGGCGGCGAGGCTCACCACGATGCCCGGCGTGCAGAAGCCGCATTGGCTGCCATGGTGCTCCACCATCGCCTCCTGCACCGGGTGCAGGCTGCCATCCGGCGCGGCGAGCCCCTCGACGGTGGTGAGCGCCTTGCCGTTGAGCTGCGGCAGGAACAGCAGGCAGGCATTAAGCGCCCGGGTGCCGGCTTCATCGGTCACCATCACCGTGCAGGCGCCGCAATCGCCCTCGTTGCAGCCTTCCTTGGTGCCGGTCAGACCCCGCTCTTCGCGCAGCCAGTCGAGCGCCGTGGTGGTCGGATCGACCCCCCGCAGCGCGACGGTCTCTCCGTTGAGAAGAAACGCAATATCCATGACAATCCCGCCGCGATACCGGTTTTGCCCGATCCCCCTTCGATGCGGCGTAGAAAGAGGCGGTGTAGACGTCCGGCCAGCAAAGCGCAGAACGGCCCGCGAGGCAAGCCGTGGTGGCCGCTTTGGCGGCGTGGCCGGGAACGGGGCGCAGGAAAGCGCGGCCCGGCGCGTGCGGCGGCGCTCAGAGAAACGTCTTTTCGCGGATCCGCGCAACGGCGCGTTCGGCAAAGCTGTCCTTGGCCTCTTCCAGCAGGTTGCGCCCGAGGAACCAGTAGAAATATTTGTCGAACGGGAAATCCACCATCGCGTCAGGCCCGAAATCGAACGCGTCGCGCAGATCGCCGGGGTTCTTCGCCGTCAGCGTGGCGTGGCGGTAGTCGGACTTGCCGCAGGTCACCACGGTCTTTTTCTGCATCAGCGCCTCGAACCCGGCGGCCGAATTCTGGGTGATCACGACGCGGGATTTCTCGATCAGGTCATGCACCGAAGCTTCCGAGACGGTGACGTTCTGGTAATCCTGCGCCACCGCGATCAGGTCGCGCCGCGCGGCTTTGGACTGGGCCGGGTGGAGCTTGACGTAGACCAGCTTCGCGCGGTCGTATTCCGCTGCGGTGCGGATCATCTGCTCGTTGGTCAGGAAATGTTCGCGGTGGCGCAGCCCCTCGATCTCCTGGGTGAACACCACCGCCCCGGCGGGCTCCAGGTGGTCGGGCATGCGCTCGGCCTGCGGCGCTTTCGAGACGTTGTTGCGCAGCATCCAGCCAGTCACGCCGTTGAAGAAATACTCGGCATGCTGGCGGTGCACCCGTTCGGGGCAGAACTGGCCCAGCCGCAGCGACGAATTGGCGAAGACGCCGATCTCGTCGAGATACCAGAAGCCCTTGATGTAGCCCTGCTCTGCATGCAGCGTGTTGGGTCCGTAGCCGGGCATGTTGCCCATCACCACGTGGATATGGTCGGCTTGCGGATCGCGCAGCACCTCGGCCTGGCGCGAGCGGGCGCGCACCACGCGGGTCTCGATCCCCTGGTGCGCCATTTCGCCCACCAGCTTGGGCCAGAACCCGTCGGAGCCGTCGAGCACCGGGGCGATCCAGCCCACGTCGGCATGGATGATGACCATGCGCCGCTCACCGCGGTTAAGGCTCTTGGCCAGTGCCACCGAGGAAACCTCGTCGACCCCTAGTCGAAAACCTCGTCCGCCCGCACGCCCCAGAACGCCGACTTGACCATCCATCCCTTCACCCCTTCCACATGCACCCGACACCAGTCGATCGCGCAATTGTCGATCGAGACGATCACCCCCGCCTCAAGCCTCGCATTCACCGGCGCGCTTTGATCCGCCCGTGCGTAGAGCGCGGCCAGGTCGGCCTCGACCAGCCCGGTGCGCGCGCCCGAGAGCAACGTGTAGTGTACCCAACCGCCGACGCCGTCGCGGTCGCGCACCCGCCGCCAATGGCCAAATTCGCCGATGATCTCGAGCGGCATGCCACGGCGGGTAAAGACCCAGTCGATCCGGTGGGTCAGCGAGGGGCCCCGGCGCACGTTGCCTTCGCCGGTCTTGAGAGACACGAACCGGGGCAGGGGAAGGTTGGTGACGGGACCACGCTCAAGCGCAAGCCCTTCCCCGGCGGAGGCAAATGCAAACAGCCCTACCACCAGAAAAGACGCCAGCCGCAATGGTCCGGTTGCCTTCATGTACTGCCCATCCAACGCGTTGTTATTGTTATTGTGCGTCTTGTGACGCTTGTGCCTCATCGCGTTATTCGCCACCATGCCAGAGTGACAGGCGATGTGTAAAGCCACGGGAGGGGGCCGATGACATCAGAGCGGTTGAGTGTTGTCGTGACGCGACGGTTGCCGGCGGCGGTCGAGGCGCGGATGCGTGAATTGTTCGACGTGGAGCTGAACGAAAGCGACACCCGGATGAGCCGCGAGGCGCTGGGCGAGGCGATGGCCCGGGCCGACGTGCTGGTGCCCACCCTCACCGACAAGATCGACCAGGGGCTGCTGGCCCAGGCCGGCGAGCGGCTGAAGCTGATCGCCAACTACGGCGCCGGGGTCGACCATATCGACGTGGCCACGGCGCGTTCGCGCGGCATCCTCGTCTCGAACACCCCCGGCGTGCTGTCGGAAGATACTGCCGACATGGCGATGGCGCTGATCCTCGCCGTAACCCGCCGCATCCCCGAGGGGCTGGCGGTAATGCAGACCGGCGATTGGGAGGGCTGGTCGCCGATGGCGCTGCTCGGCGGGCGGATCAAGGGCCGCAAGCTTGGCATCCTCGGCATGGGCCGGGTCGGACAGGCGCTGGCCAAGCGCGCCCGCTGCTTCGGCATGGAGGTGCATTACCACAACCGCCGCCGCCTGCACCCCGATATCGAGGCCGAGCACGAGGCGACCTGGTGGGACAGCCTCGACCAGATGGTGAGCCGGGTGGATATCCTGTCGATCAACTGTCCGCACACGCCCTCGACCTTTCATCTGATGAACGCCCGGCGGCTCAAGCTGATGCACCCCGAGGCGGTGATCGTGAACACCTCGCGCGGCGAGGTGATCGACGAAAACGCGCTGACGCGGATGCTGCGCACGGGCGAGATCGCGGGAGCCGGGCTCGACGTGTTCGAGCACGGCTCCGAGGCCAACCCGCGCCTGCGCGCGCTGCCCAACGTGGTGCTCCTGCCGCACATGGGCTCGGCCACCCGCGAGGCGCGCACCGAGATGGGCGAGAAGGTGCTGATCAACATCCAGACCTTCGCCGACGGCCACCGCCCGCCCGACCTCGTGGTGCCGGGGATGCTCTAGGCCGGGCAATCACACGCCCAGATCCGATGATCGAGCCGGCGCGCCCGCGCCCGGCCGGATTGGGATTGCGTGCGGCGTGTTATATCGCTATTACTCCCCTTGAGTCGGTGTTATACCGATATAACGCATCCGGATTGTCCGCGCGGCACGGCCGATGCACAGCGGGAAGGTCACACGCAATGACACACGGAAAACTCAACATCGCGGGCGGGCTGCTGTTTCTCGCAGGCTTCATGGCCTATGGCTTTTTGCTGATCTACCTGCGCGATTTCGCGCCCGGCAAAGAGCAATGGGTGGCCGATTATGGCCTTGGCAAGCATTTCGAAGCGCGCCTCGCCCATGTGCATGGCAACCTCTTCGCGCTGCTCAACGTGCTGGTCGGATACCTGGTGTGGAAATTGCCGATCGGCGAGACCTCGGCGCGCGGGGTGTCGTGGCTGGCCTTTGGCGGCATGCTGATGCCGGTCGGCATCCTCGCCGAACTCCTGCTCGGTGCCCCGCCCATCTTTGTGCTGATCGGCGCGCTTTCCATTGTCGTGGCGATGGGCTGGCTCGGCATCGCTGTTCTGCGGATCAGGTCCGTCCCTGCCTGACTCCGCTCAGGCCGCGCGCCCCGGCTTGACACCCGGGGCGTGCGCGCCCAACCCTTGGGCTGGACCCCGGGGAATGATGATGCCGCACCTCGTTCAAATGCCACGCCTCGCGGCGCGTGCCGCGCTCGCCGCGCTGCTGCTGCTCGCCGCCTGCGCCCGCCCGCTCACGCCGAACGAGACGCTGGTGGCCAAGGAGCTGTTTGGCGATACGCTCGACACCGGGGCGGTGACGATCAAGGCCGGCATCGGCGTGCTGCCGCTGCCGCGCGAGCGCAAACCGGAGCCGGGGGCGCAACCGCGCACCGTGACCGCGCCGCCGGGCCTGTGCGAGCGCAAGCGGTCCACCCAGCGCTACTGGGACTGGCCCGCCGCCTTCGTGCTTCAGAACAGTGTCTATTTTTCCTACAAGTATTACGCCCCCGACGCGTTCCGGGGCTTCCCCGAAAGCGCGCCCTATCCCGCCTCGCTGCTGCTCGCCCACGAGCTGGTGCATGTCTGGCAATGGCAGAACCGCGCGCGCACCGCCTACACCACCGAAGGGGCGGCCGGCGAGACCGTCGCCAACGTCGACCCCTACTGGTTCGAGGCGGACCGCAACGCGGAATTCTTTGCCCTGGGATATGAGCAGCAGGGCGCGCTGGTGCAGGATTTCGTCTGCTACGCGCTGTTTGACCGCGACGATCCGAAGCTTGACGAATTGGCGGCGGTGCTGCGCCCGGTTCTGCCGGTCGACACTTTCCTCGCGGACCTGCGCTGAGTCTGCCTCGCGGGCCCCTCAGGGCGTGATACTCCGGGGGAAAGACGGGTCATGTCGCCGCGCCGGGGCGGCGGCGCTCAGCGCGCGACCAGCCGCTTCAGGGCCGGCCATTGGCTCAGCCCCATCCCCGCCAGCACCAGCGCGAGCGCGAGGACGAAGGTGGCGGGCACAGGCTCGGCCAGCACCAGCGCGCCGACGATCACCGAGACGATCGGCACGATGTAATTGACCAGGCTCATGAAGGTCGAGCCCGCCGAGCGGATGATCGTCACGCGCAGCAGCGTGGCCGTGGCGGTGGGCAGAAGGCCGAGGATCGCAAGGGCCGTGAGGGTGGGGGTGTCGGGCATCGCCGGCAGGCCCTCGACGATCAGCGCGGTGGGGATCACCAGGGCCGTGCCGAACACCAGCTGCACGGCGGCCAGGCCGATCGGGTCCACCGGCGGCAGGCGCTGCATCTGCACCGACGATAATGCGTAGCAGGCGGCGGCGGCAAGGCAGGCGAGGCGGCCGGCGGTCTCGCCCTCTGCGCCGGTCGCGGCGAAGGCGCCGGGGCCAATCAGCGCCGCGACCCCGGCGAAGCCGATCACGAAGCCCGCGATCTTGCGCGCGTTCAGCCGCTCGCCGGGCACGAGAAAATGCGCCAGCGGCAGCACCATGATCGCCACCGTGGCCATCGAGATGCCGGCGAACCCGGAGGTCACGCTCTTTTGCCCCCAGCTCAGCAGCATGAAGGGCACGGCGGTGGAGAAGGCGCCGATGAAGGCAAGCGTCGCCCAGACCGGCCAGCCGGGCGGGGCGTGAAACAGCTTCGCCCCGCGCGCCAGCCAGATCACCACGACCAAGGCGGCGGCGAAGCCGATCCGCGCCGCGGCGAGCCAGAACGGGGTGATGCCGCGCAGCGCGATCTCGATCACCATGAAGGTGGCGCCCCACATGAGGCCAAGGGTGAGCAGCATCGCCCAGGATTTGCCGGTGATCTGTGGTGCGGTCATGGTTCCACCTGCCACGCAAATGCCTGGCCCGCAACGAAAAAGGGCCCCCCGAGGGGAGCCCTTCGCAAACCGTTCCGAGTGGATCAGTTCTTCGCTTTGTCGACCATCTTGCCGGCCGAGATCCAGGGCATCATCGCGCGCAGCTTTTCGCCGGTGGCTTCGATCTGGTGCTCGTCGTTGAGCCGGCGGGTGGCTTTGAAGTAGGGCTGGCCGACGGCGTTTTCCTGCATGAAATCGCGCACGAACTTGCCGGTCTGGATGTCGGTCAGGATCGCCTTCATCGCCTTCTTGGTCTCTTCTTTCGGCAGCACCCGCGGGCCCGACACGTATTCGCCGTACTCGGCGGTGTTCGAGATCGAGTAGTTCATGTTGGCAATGCCGCCTTCGTAGATCAGGTCGACGATCAGCTTCACCTCGTGCAGGGTCTCGAAATAGGCCATCTCGGGGGCGTAGCCACCCTCGACCAGCGTCTCGAACCCGGCGCGGATCAGCTCGACGAGGCCGCCGCAGAGCACCGCCTGCTCGCCGAACAGGTCGGTTTCGCATTCCTCGCGGAAGGTGGTCTCGATGATGCCCGAGCGGCCGCCGCCGATGGCGGAGCAGTAGGACAGGCCGATGTCGAGCGCCTTGCCCGAGGCGTCGTTGTCGACCGCCACGAGGCAGGGCACGCCGCCACCTTTCGAGTATTCGCCGCGCACGGTGTGGCCCGGGCCCTTCGGCGCCATCATGATCACGTCGACGCCGGGCTTGGGCTCGATCAGGCCGAAATGCACGTTGAGGCCGTGGGCGAAGGCGATCGCCGCGCCCTCGCGCAGGTTGTCGTGCACGTATTTGCGGTAGGTCTCGGCCTGATGCTCATCGGGCATGGTGAACATGATCAGGTCGGCCCAGGCGGCGGCCTCGGGGATGTCCATCACCTTGAGGCCCTCGGCTTCGGCCTTCTTGGTCGAGCCCGAGCCGGGGCGCAGCGCGACGACGACGTTCTTCACGCCTGAATCGCGCAGGTTCAGCGCATGTGCATGGCCCTGGCTGCCGTAGCCGAGGATGGCCACGTTCTTGCCTTTGATGAGGTTGATATCGCAATCGCGATCGTAATAGACGCGCATCGGCGTGCTCCTTGCTGTGGTGTTTGTGCGCATCCTAGGGGATTTGGGCGAATACGGTTTGCAAAATGGCGCATATCTCGCAATATCGCGCCATATTCATTCGATGAACTGAAGGTGTGTGCAGATTTCATGCAGATTGACGATACCGACCGCCGCATCCTGCGCCGCCTGCAGGCCGACCCGTCGCTCAGCACCGGCGCGCTGGCCGAGCTGGCGGGAGTAACCCCGGCCACCTGTAGCCGGCGGCTCGACAAGCTCAGCCGCGCCGGCATCTTGCGCGGCCAGCACGCGGTGATCGACTGGGCGGCGCTCGGCTGGGAGGTGGAGGTGAGCTTGCGCTTCACCCTCGACAAGACCGACCCGCGCGCCTTTGACGAATTTCTCGCCGCCGCCCGCGCGGTGCGCGAAGTGACCGAGATCCAGACCTTCCTTGGCCGGGTCGATGTGCGCCTGCACGTGATCGCCCGCGACATGGGGCACTACCAGCAGATCTACCGCGAAAAGATCCTCACCCTGCCGCATATCGCCGATATCGAGGCGCTGATGCAGGTGGCGGTGATCGCCGAAGACGGGGCCCTGCCGCTGTGATCCGGCTCGACGACACCGATCGTGCGATCCTGCGGGCACTGGCCGAGGACGCGACGCTGTCGGCGGGCGAGCTTGGCCGGCGCTTCGGCCTCAGCCAGCCCGCGGCCTGGCGCCGGGTGAAACGGCTCACCGAGACGGGTGCGATCCGGGGCCAGAGGGTCGACCTCGACCACCAGGCGCTGGGCTTCGGGGTGACGGTGTTTCTCGGCGTGAAACTGGCCACCAAGGGGCGGGTGTCATTGGAGGATTTCGAGCGCGCGGTGCGGGCGATCCCCGAGGTGCAGCTGGTTCACCACGTGCTCGGGCTGTACGACTACCGGCTGCGGGTTGTGGCGCGCGATCTTGCCGATTTCGAGCGCATCCTGCGCCGCCGGATCATGACCCTGCCGGGCGCGGGTGAGGTCGAGGCGAATGTGCTGCTTAGCGAAGAGCGCCGGCCAGGGCCGCTGTGAGGCGTGCCGCGCGCCAGGCGGGCTGGAGCCGAAATCGACCCGCAACGACCACACTGCGGTGAGCTTGAGCCGGGCGGCCGGAATTCCAGAATGCCAGGACTCTAGAGTTCTAGTATTCTAGAATACTGGAATTCGAGGATGCAGAATTAGACAGGGGTATCAATGCACGAACCAGACGTATGCATTGACCGTCGGTTCAGATTGTTGGGACTGTTCCCGATCTGGCGGAACACCTGGCGCCGGGGCCAAGCTGGGCCGCAGCCGCACCTGATACGAAATAGCCCCGCCGGGTGGGCGGGGCATTCTCGTTCATCGCGGGTGCGGTCAGTTGCGCAGGAAGGCGTCGGGGAAGCCGCGCCGCGCCGTGGCCAGCGCCGCGTTCACGGCCGGAACGCTGCCATAGGGGCCGGCGATCACCACCGTCTTGCCCGAAGCGGTCTGCGCCACCCGGCCGGGCAGGCCGAGGCTTTGCAGCTTCGCCGCCGCGCGTTGGGCGTTGGCGGAAACGGCGAACATGCCGACCTGCACGTAGCGCTTGGCGGGCGCGGCGGCGCTGGCCGTCGTGGCCACCGGGGCAGGGGCGCGCGCCGCTGCCGCCGCCACAGCCGAGGGGCTTTTTGACGAGAGCAGCAAACCCGAGGGCTGTTGCAGGATCAGGCCCCGCGCCTGCGCCGGGTCAACCGTGCGCATCGGCACGTCGTCGATGGTCACGGTCGCCGCCATCTGCTGATCGCCATACAGGGTGCGCGGACCCCGGTTCGGGTTCAGCCGATCGTCGGTCCAGGCGGGGCGATAGCCCTCGGGGATCACGGGTTTGATGGTGCCGACGGGCGCGGCCATGAGCGGACTCCCGGCGCTGGCCGGGCTCGGCACCGGGTCCATCACGCCGGGGTAGTCGGTCAGCCCGAATCCCTGTCCGAAGGTGTAGCCGCCGCCTGCCGTCGGTGCGGCCACGCCGTAGCCGTTGCCAAAGCCGTTGGTTGGCCCGCCCGGGGGGACGCGGCCGATGATCACGCGGCCACCGGCCACGAGGTCACCCACGCCGACGCGGCGCGCGTTGGCGGTAGCCACAGGCGCGGCGGGCACCGGGGCGACCGGTGGCTTGGCGATCACGCGGGTGCGCTCGCCGTTGGCGTGGCGCACGATGTAGCTCTTGGACGTGGTCTGGCCGGGGGGGCACTGGATCCCCACCGTGTCGCCGCCGATGCGCACGCGTGCGGTGACGCCGTCGGCGGGGCAGGTCACGGCCATTGTCCGGGTCACGGCCGTCGTTGTGGGCGTCGGGGCCGGAGTGGCCTGGCGCGCCGTCGTCGGGCCGGGCTGGGGCGCGGCCGCCGCGAGAGCCGTGGGCGCGGGCGGGACCGGCGGTGCGGGCGGGCGCGACGTGGCCATCGCCGTGACCTTGGCCGTGGGTGTGAGCCCGCAGATCACGGTCTTACGGTCGCGTGACAGGCGCGGCACCCAGTTCACCGCCGTGCCGATGCTGGCGCGCACATAGGCGCAGCCCCGGCTGTCGACATAGACATCGCTGCGGTAGCTCGCGGGCGGATATTCCGCCGGCTTGGCGGCCTGGCTCAGCGTATAGGCTCCGGCAGATGTGCCACTCACAGTGGCGGCGAGGGCCAAGGCACTCGCAAGACGCAATAATTTCATATCTGTGCCCCCACACAAGATGTTGGGGCAGAATGGCCGATGAGACCGACGAAGTCCAGAGGCCCGGCAACAATCCGTGCGCGAATTCGGGACAATTGACCCAATTCAGGGGCCGGGAAACAAACCGTCCACAGGACGGCGACAATCGGCGTTACTTGGTGCCGTACATCCGGTCGCCCGCGTCGCCGAGGCCCGGCACGATATAGCCGTGCTCGTTCAGCCGCTCGTCCACCGCCGCCGTCACGATCGGCACGTCCGGGTGCGCCTTGCCCATCCGCTCCACGCCCTCGGGCGCCGCGAGCAGGCAGAGAAAGCGGATGTTGGTGGCGCCGGCCTTCTTCAACAGGTCGATCGCCGCGACGGAGGAATTGCCGGTGGCGAGCATCGGGTCGACGACGATCACCAGCCGGTCGCTGATCTCCTGCGGCACCTTGAAGTAGTACTGCACCGGTTGCAGCGTTTCCTCGTCGCGGTAGAGGCCGACGAAGCCGACCCGGGCCGAGGGGATCAGCTCGAGCACGCCGTCGAGCAGACCGTTGCCGGCGCGCAGGATCGACACGAGTGCCATCTTCTTGCCCGCCAGCAGCGGCGCTTCCATCTCGCCCATCGGCGTTTCGATCGCCTTGGTGGTCATCGGCAATTCGCGCGTGACCTCATAGGCGAGCAAGAGCGAAATTTCCCGCAACAGCTGGCGGAACTCGGCGGTCGAGGTTTCCTTGCGCCGCATCAGGGTAAGCTTGTGCTGCACCAGCGGGTGTTTGACGATGGTCAGGTGATCAAGCATCTTTGGCCTCCAGCCGGTCTGCAACGCGCGCTCGGGTGAAATCATCGCAGAAGGCGGCGTCGAGCGCCACCTTGTTGAGGGCGGCAAAGTCGTCTTCGCCCCAGCCGAAGGCGGCCGCCAGCTCGTCGTATTCGCGCACCATGTCGGTGTGGAAGAACGGCGGATCGTCGGTCGAGACGGTCACTTTCACGCCCGCGTCGCGCAGCCGCGCGATCGGGTGCTCGGCCCAGGACGGGTAAACCCCGAGCGCCACGTTCGAGCCGGGGCAGACCTCGAGCACCACGCCGGTGTCGGCCAGCTGCTTGACCAGCTCGGGGTCGTCGATCGCCTGCACGCCGTGGCCGATCCGCTCCACCTTCAGATGCGTGAGCGCATCGCGCACCGACTGCGGCCCGCCCCATTCGCCGGCATGGGCGGTCAGGTGCAGCCCGGCCTCGCGCGCCATGTCGAAGGCGAAGGCGAAATCCGACGGGTGGCCGGCGTTCTCGTCGCCCGCGAGGCCAAAGCCGACGACGAAATCGCCCGCCGTCTCTTGGGCGCAGATCGCGGTTTCGCGCGCCGCCTCGGGGCCGAAATGGCGGATCGCGGTGACAATGCCGGCCATGGTGATGCCCATTGCCTCGGCGGCGTCAGCGGCCTCCATCATCGCCTGGAGGTATTCACGCCACGCCCCCGGATCGCGCCCGCCGCAGAAATCGGGCGACAGGAAGCTCTCGAGGTAGACCACGCCCGCCTGCGACGCCTCGCCGAGCACGACGGCGGTGAGCAGGGCGTAGTCGTCCGGCGTCTTGAACGGCTTGGTCGCCTGTTCGTAGACATCGAGAAACTGCAAGAAATCGCGGTATTGATAGGCGCCCTTGGCATCGAAAATGCCGGAAACGTCCATGCCTTTGGCACGCGCCATGTCGCGCACGAAGGCCGGCGGCGCGGCCCCTTCGAGGTGGTGGTGCAGCTCGATCTTGGGGAGAGTCTTGAAGCTCAAATCATGGTCCTTTCAATTTTCAGGGCAGTGCAGCCCCCGGCGCGGGGCCGGCGGGCCTCACAAAAAGCTCTTGCCCGCGCCGCGCGCGGACAGGTCCAGATGCGCCGCGACGGAGGCGCCGATGTCGGCGTAGCCGACCTGGCCCAGCGCGCGCGCGCCCATGCCCCAGCCGATCACCGGAACCCGTTCCCGGGTGTGGTCGGTGCCGATCCAGGTGGGGTCATTGCCGTGGTCGGCGGTAAAAATCGCCAGGTCCCCCTCGCCGAGGGTGGCAAGGAACCGCGGCAATGCGTGGTCGAACCATTCAAGGTGGGTGGCGTAGCCCGCCACGTCGCGCCGGTGGCCGTATTTCGAATCGAACTCGACGAAATTGGCGAAGGTCAGGCTGCCGTCCTCGGCGTCGCGCCCCCAGCCCACCAGCGCCTCGAACAGGTCGGCATCGGTGCCGTGCACGCCGTCGTCCATACCGCGATGGGCGAAGATATCGTCGATCTTGCCGACCGAATGCACCGGCCGCCCGTCGGCCTTGGCCCAGTCCATCAATGTGGGCGCGGGCGCTTCCAGCGCGAAATCCCTGCGGTTCACGGTGCGCGCAAAGCCGGTCTCGGGGGTGCCGAGGAAGGGGCGCGCGATCACCCGCCCCACGCGCATGGCGTGCAGCATCGGCGCCACCGCGCGGCACATCTCGTAGAGCCGCTCAAGCCCGAAGGTCTCTTCATGCGCGGCGATCTGCACCACGCTGTCGGCAGAGGTGTAGACGATCGGCATGCCGGTCGCCATGTGCTCGGCGCCGAGCTCGTCGAGGATCACCGTACCCGAGCTGTGCTTGTTGCCGAGCACGCCGCCCGCGCCGCCGGCCGCGATCAGCGCCTGGGTCAGGTCGGGCGGGAAAGTTGGCTCGGTCTTGGGAAAATAGGTCCAGTCCCACGGCACTGGCACGCCGGCGATCTCCCAATGGCCCGAGGGGGTATCCTTGCCGTTGCTCACCTCGCTGGCCGCGCCCCAGAGCCCGGTGGGCACCGCGCCAAGGCCGGGCGCCACCACGCCACTGGCCAGCTTCAGCGCTGCGCCGAGGCCGAGCGCATCGAGATTGGGCAGGTGCAAGAGGCCGGTGCGGCCATTGTCGGCCGCGCCGGCGGCGCAGGCCTCGGCAATGTGGCCCAGCGTGTTGGCCCCGGTATCGGGCGTGCCATCATTGAAAAACTGGTCGGCATCCGGCGCGCCGCCGAGGCCGACGCTGTCGAGCACCACGAGAAAGGCGCGTGCCATGTCCTAGCCCTCCATCTGCGCTTTGGCGAAGGCATGCGGCAGCAGCTCTTCGATCTTCAGCTCAAGCGTGTCGCCGGCCATGTTGGCCATCGTCACCACCACCCCCTTGGGGGCAAACTCGGCGATCTTCTGGCGGCAGCCGCCGCAGGGAGTGACCGGGCCGGGCGCGTCGCCCACCACCGCCACCGCGGCGATTTGCGTCTCTCCCGCCGCCACCATCGCCGCGATCGCGCCGGCTTCGGCGCAGGTGCCCTCGGGGTAGGCGGCATTTTCGACGTTCACGCCGGTGAACACCTTGCCCGAGGGCGTGCGGATCGCCGCCCCCACCTTGAAGCCCGAATAGGGCGCGTGGGCATTTGGGCGGATGCGTTTGGCATCGTCGAGAAGGGACATGGCTGCCTCCATTTGACCGGATGGTATAAATCTAATGCGCCCGCGCCGGTGTGCAAGCGCAATCACTCCGCCGTTGCGGGGCCAGGCGGGGCGATCTCCGGGGTATCCGGGTCGAGATCCTCGGGCAGGCGCTCGCCCTCGGTGGGGATGAACACCGAGCCGCCATCGCCCATCCATTCCAGCCCGTCGGGGGCCACGGCGTCCGGGTCGGCCATGGCCTTGGCCTCGGACGGGGTGTCGCCCGGGTCCGCCTCGGCTTGCGCGGTGGCGTTTTTTCCCTCGACCGGGGCCGCGTCGGGCGCGGGCATGTCTTCGGGTTCGGCGGCGGGCGCGGCTGTGGCGGGCGGCTCGGACGCTTCCGTTTCATCGGGGACGACATCCGCGATCGGCTCCGCCGTTTGCGCCGGTTCGTCCGCCATCGTCGCCAGATCGGGCGCGGGGGCGGTCTCCTGCCCAGCGTCGCCGGCACCCGCGGCATCGCTCGCGGGTGCCTCCCGGGGCGCAGGTTGGCGAATTGCGCCTGCACGCTCTGGCGTGGCATCGCCGGGCGCGGGCGCGGGCGCGGGTGTGGCGGCGGGCTCGGGTGTGGCGGGCGTTTCGGTCTCGGTGTCGCCGCGCGCGGCGGGCTCCGGCTCCGGCGCGGCAGGTGGGGCGGCCTCGACCGGCGGGCGCGTCGTTTTGCCGGCGGCCACGCGGTCGGCGGCCTGCGCCGCTTCCGCCGCCTCGCCCGACAATTCGCCGACCAGCGCAAAGCTGTCGTCGGAGATCCGAAACACCTTGCGGCAGGCCTCGAAGCCGTAGAGCCCGCAGGCGGTGCCGTGCAGATCGAGCGCGAGCAGCCCACCGGGCTGCGCCGAATAGCCCCGGATCACCCCGTCGTAGATCCGCTCAAAGCCCTCGTCGCGGGCGAGGAAAAACCCCACGGTGCAGCCGCCCGAGCCGCAATAGAGCGAGGCCATCTCCGAGCAGACGGCGGCGGCGTAGTCGATCACCACGTCGTCGCGCCCGTCGCCGTCGAGGTCTTCGTCGCGCTCGAATCCCGGCTCCATCGCCACCGAGCCGCCGAGCTGGCCGCAGGCGCGCACGACTTCGTCGAGCACCACCGCCGCCGGATCGTTCAGCGGCACCTCGGGCAGCGGGCAGGCCTCCATCACCGCGCCGAGCGCCTTGGACGAGCCTTTGAGCGACAGCGGCGCGATGATCGCGCCGGCCGGGTTCTGCATCACCAACTCGGCCCGGTTGCCCTTGCGCAACTGGGCGACCAGCGCGCCATGCAGGCGCGGGTCGAATGGCGCGGCAAGGTCGGTCACGCCCTCGGCCTCGGTGCCGCGCTGAAACAGCAGCAGCCCCGAAGGGCGCCCATCGACGCGCAGCTCAACGGCCATTTCCTCGGGTAGGCCAACGGCGGCGTCACCGAACAGCGCGATCTCGTAGTGCAAGGGGGCGTCGTTTTCGCAGGTGAGGCGGAAGCAGGGCGGCTCGGCCCCCTCGGTCTCGGCCGTTGCGCAAACGGCAGCGCCGGCCCCGCCGGTGCCCTCGGTGTCAACCAGGCTCCAGCCCTGCGCGGCAACAGGCGCGGCGAGCACGGCCCAGCCGACAACACCAAGCGAAATCAACGCGATGCGAAACTGCATATGTCCCCCGGACTATTGCCGGAGAGGTTGCATCCGGATGCGGCGCAGCGCAAGCCCCCGGAGCGATTCCCGGTCTGGTTTGCAAGCTTCGCTCAGAGCTTTGCAAAATACGCCCGATTTTCAATGAACCTGCATATTTCCGGCGGCTTTGCAAAACTTTGCAGGCAAATTGTGCCCTCGGCTGCAAATCGACCCGCGAATCTCGCGCTGATCGCGGTAACGATCTTGCGCGTGCGCCTCCTGATCCGTAACAAAACTGAAGCGGACTTGGAGGAGGACCCGATGGGCTATAAAGAGGTTTACGAGGGCTGGCAGGCCGACCCGGAAGCGTTCTGGATGGAGGCCGCCGAGGCCATCGACTGGGATCAGAAGCCCTCGAAGGCACTGTTCGAAAAGGGCGACCGGCTGTTTGAGTGGTTCTCCGACGGCATGGTGAATACCTGCTGGAACGCGGTCGACCGCCACGTCGCGGGCGGTCGGGCCGACCAGGTGGCGATCATCTATGACTCCCCGATCACCGGTCGGCAGCAAAAGATCACCTACCGCGAGCTGCAGCGCCGGGTGGCGAAATTCGCCGGGGGCCTCGCCGCGCGCGGCATCACCAAGGGCGACCGGGTGATCATCTACATGCCGATGGTGCCCGAGGCGCTGATCGCCATGCTCGCCGTCGTGCGGATCGGCGCGATCCACTCGGTGGTGTTCGGCGGGTTCGCCGCCAACGAGCTTGCGGTGCGGATTGACGACGCCACGCCGAAAGCGATCATTGCCGCCTCCGCCGGGCTCGAGCCGAACCGGATCGTGCCCTACAAGCCGCTGCTCGACGGTGCGATCGAGATCGCGCATCACAAGCCGGACTTCACCGTGATCCTCCAGCGCGAAGAAAAGCCGGCCGAGCTGAAGCCGGGCTACGACCACGATTGGGCCGAGGTCGAGGCCGCCGATCCGGTGGACTGTCTGCCGGTCGAGGGCAATCACCCGGCCTATATTCTCTACACCTCTGGCACCACCGGCCAGCCCAAGGGGGTGATCCGTCACACCGCCGGGCACCTGGTGGCGCTGAACTGGACGATGAAGAACGTCTACAACGTCAATCCCGGCGAGGTGTTCTGGGCCGCGTCGGACGTCGGCTGGGTCGTCGGCCACAGCTACATCACCTATGGCCCGCTGGTGCATGGCAACACCACCATCGTGTTCGAGGGCAAGCCGGTGGGCACGCCCGACGCCGGCACCTTCTGGCGGGTGATCAGCGAGCACGATGTGAAGAGCTTCTTTACCGCGCCCACCGCCTTTCGCGCCGTCAAGCGTGAAGACCCGACCGGCGAATTCGTGAAGAAATACGATCTCTCCTGCCTGCGCGCCGTCTATCTCGCCGGCGAGCGCGCCGACCCCGACACCATCGTCTGGGCGCAGAACCAGCTGCATGTGCCGGTGATCGACCATTGGTGGCAGACCGAGACCGGCTATTCCATCGCCGCTAACCCGCTCGGGATCGAGCAACTGCCGGTGAAGCTCGGCAGCCCCTCGGTGCCGATGCCGGGCTACCAGGTGGATATTCTCGACGAGGGCGGCCACCCGATGCGTGCCGGCGAACTTGGCGCCATCGCCATCAAGCTGCCGCTTCCGCCGGGCACGCTGCCGACGCTGTGGAATGCCGAGGACCGGTTCAAGAAGTCCTACCTCACCACCTTCCCCGGCTATTACGAGACCGGCGATGCGGGCTACAAGGACGAGGACGGCTACCTCTACATCATGGCGCGCACCGATGACGTGATCAACGTGGCGGGTCACCGGCTGAGCACCGGCGCGATGGAAGAGGTGCTGGCCAGCCACCCCGACGTGGCCGAATGCGCCGTGATCGGCGTGACCGACCAGCTCAAGGGCCAGTTGCCGCTCGGCTTCCTCTGTCTCAATGCCGGCTCGACGCGCGACCACAAGGAGGTGGTGGCCGAATGCGTGAAGCTGGTGCGCGAAAAGATCGGCCCGGTGGCCGCGTTCAAGGCCGCCGTGGTGGTCGACCGCCTGCCCAAGACCCGCTCGGGCAAGATCCTGCGTGGCACGATGGTGTCGATCGCCGATGGCAAAACGTTCAAGATGCCGGCCACGATCGACGATCCGCAGATCCTCGACGAGATTGCCGAGGCGCTGCAGACGCTGGGATATGCCGGCGGCTGACCGCACCGGGAGGCATCGCGCAAGGGGCGGTCCGGCGGGGCCGCCCTTTTTCGTGCGGGCGGCCCTGGTCGGGCGCGTTGGGCGTTTCCTGGGCAGAAACATTCCTGTTCCAAGCAAAAGCATACCTGCCGACAGTTTTTTCCTTTATAATTTGAAAGTTATTTGGATGTTATTTGGGTGTGTGTTTGCGGGGCTGTTCCAGGCAAACAATCAAACGGTATGAGGCACGAGTGATCAGAGACGCGATGGAGGCCCCAGGCGGATCGGGCGAGCGCAACGCCCCCGTCAGGATTTCGGCGCTTCTCGTCTCGAGCGCGGACGATCCACATTGGCTGCCGGAGGGCCCCTTTATCGAAGCCGGCATCGGGATCCTGCGGGCTACGGGTGGCGACGCCGCGCTCCAGGTCAATGCCCGCAGTCGCCCCGATCTGGTGTTTCTCCCGGTTGCGGTGGATGGCCAATCCGCCAAGCCGCTGCTCGATACCATGCTGGCGGTCCGGCCGCAGCCGGTGGCGGTGGTGATCGCCACCAACGACCAGATCAACGCCGCCGCAGAGGCGATGCGGGCCGGGGCGTTCGATTGCCTGTTCCGTCCGTTCTCGACGCATCGCCTGGCCAAGACGCTTGAGGCCGCGGTCGCCACCCTTCCGGCCGGCCGCGGTCCCGACGCCGCGCCTGAGTCCGTTGCGATCACCGCTGGTGCGCCGTATCGCGCCAGGGCCTCGGTGCGGCGCGCGCAGGAGGGCGAGTCCGACAGCGTGATCGCCGTCTCGCCGGAGATGCGTGCGGTGCTTGACCATGTCGACGTGGTGGCGCGGTCGGAAGCGCCCGTGTTCCTGATGGGCGAGCTCGGCACCGGCAAAGATCTGGTTGCGCACCGCCTGCACGGGCAATCGCGCCGCGCCGATGGCCCGTTCGTGACGGTCGATTGCGCCACGCTCAAACCGCGCCGGATTGAGGATGTGCTCACCGGGCCGGATGGCGTTCTGGCGCGGGCGGCCGGCGGCACCCTGTACTTTGACGAGCTCTGCGAGCTCGATCCTCAGGTCCAGCCTTTCGTGCTGCAGATGATCGAGGCCTCTGCGCCGTCGGCCAGACCCGGTACGGCCGGCCCCCGGTTTATTGCTGCGACAGGGCAGGATCCGCACATGGCGATCCGCTACGGCAGATTGCGCAGCGATCTGTTTTACCGGCTGCACGTGGCGCCGGTGCTGCTGCCGCCGCTCCGGTTGCGCCGGGCCGATATCGCGCCGATCGCCCGCACCAAGCTCGCCGAATTCGCCCGGGCCGAAGCCCGCACCTTCACCGGATTCAGCGAGGATGCGCTGGCGCTTCTGGAGCGCTACGCCTGGCCCGGCAACGTGCGCGAGCTGCTCAACGTGGTCTGGTCGGTGGTGGTGATGCACGAGGGGCCGCAGGTGACCGCCGACCAACTGCCGCCCGAGATCACCCGCCCTGCGCCGCGCGCGGCGGCGATTGGCCAGCAGGGGGTCGAAGACCTGGTGGGAAGAACTCTTGAAGAGATCGAGCAGGCGGTGATCGAGGCGACGATCCACGCCGAGGGCGGCTCGGTGCCGCGTGCCGCGCGGGTGCTCGACGTGTCGCCCTCGACGCTCTACCGCAAGCGCGAGGCCTGGGCGAAGAAATCGCAAGCCTAGCGCCCGAAAACCGGCTGGCCGGCGCCGTGCCTCAGACGAATTGTTCGCGGATCAGCCGTTCTTCCAGCCCGTGGCCCGGGTCGAACAGAACCTTGTGCTCAATGTCGGTTGCAGTCTCGACCTCGACCGCCAGAACGTTGCCGGCGGGGCGGCCATCGGCATCGGCCATCACCGGGCGTTTCTCCGGCTCCAGCACTTCGATGCGCACCTTCGCGCGCTTGGGCAGCAGCGCGCCGCGCCAGCGCCGGGGGCGGTAGGCAGCGATCGCCGTGACCGCGAGCACGTCGGCGCCGATCGGCAGGATCGGCCCGTGCGCCGAATAGTTGTAGGCGGTTGAGCCGGCGGGCGTGGCCACCAGCGCGCCGTCGCAGATCAGCTCGGCCATGCGCAGCTTGCCATCGACCGCGATCGACAGTTTCGCCGCCTGGCTGCCGGCGCGCAGCAGCGCCACCTCGTTGATCGCCAACGCCTCGCGCGACTGGCCATCGACACAATCGGCCCGCATCCTGAGCGGGTTGATCACCGCGGTCTCGGCGGACTCGACCCGCTCCACCAGCCCGTCCTCGTTGTAGGCGTTCATCAAGAAGCCCACCGTGCCCCGGTTCATGCCATAGACCGGCGCGGCCAGATCCTGGCTGGCGTGCAGCGTTTGCAGCATGAAGCCGTCGCCGCCGAGCGCGACGATCACGTCGGCGTCTTCGATTGCCACATCGCCGTAGCGCGCCACCAGCCCGGCCCGGCTCGCTTGGGCCAACGGGGCATCGGAGGCGGCAAAATGCAACTTCGCGCTCATCGGTTTCCTCGGGGTGTCTTCGCGTTCGGATACAGACCACAAGTTTCCGCCCGGCGCCAGAGCGCACGCACGATTGGCCGCGCGGCCTTGCAAACGGGGCTTCCCCGCTCGCACGCTTTCCTCTAGGAAAACGCGAAATGGCACGCCACAGGAGAGACCCATGACCGACATCCGCGATCCAGGCTTTTTCACCGAGGGGCTGGCAGCCCGCGACGCCGAGCTGTTCGGCGCGATCACCGGCGAGCTCACGCGCCAGCGCGACGAGATCGAGCTGATCGCCTCGGAAAACATCGTGTCGCGCGCGGTGATGGAAGCCCAGGGCTCGGTGATGACCAACAAATATGCCGAGGGCTACCCGGGGCGGCGCTATTACGGCGGCTGCGAATGGGTCGACGTGGCGGAAAACCTCGCCATCGAGCGGGCGAAAGAGCTGTTTGGCGTGGGCTTTGCCAACGTCCAGCCGAACTCGGGCAGCCAGGCCAACCAAGGCGCTTTCATGGCGCTGATCCAGCCGGGCGACACGATCCTGGGCATGAATCTCGCCTCCGGCGGCCACCTCACCCACGGCGCACCGCCCAACCAGTCGGGCAAATGGTTCAACGCGGTGCAATACGGTGTGCGCCAGCAGGACAGCCTGGTGGATTACGACGAGATCCAGCGCCTCGCCACCGAGCACCAGCCCAAGCTGATCATCGCCGGTGGCTCTGCCATTCCGCGCCAGCTCGATTTCGCCAAGTTCCGCGCGATCGCGGATTCGGTCGGCGCCTACCTGATGGTCGACATGGCCCATTTCGCCGGTCTCGTGGCGGCGGGCGAGCATCCCTCGCCCTTCCCCCATGCCGATATCGCCACCACCACCACGCACAAAACCCTGCGCGGGCCCCGTGGCGGCATGATCCTCACCAATGACGAGGCGATTGCCAAGAAGGTCAACTCGGCGATCTTCCCCGGCATCCAGGGTGGGCCGCTGATGCATGTGATCGCCGCCAAGGCGGTGGCGTTCGGCGAGGCGCTGCGCCCCGAGTTCAAGACCTACCAGAAACAGGTGCGCGCCAATGCCGTGGCGCTCGCCGACCAACTCATGAAGGGTGGGCTCGACATCGTCACCGGCGGCACCGACACCCACGTGATGCTGGTGGATCTGCGCCCCAAGGGCGTGAAGGGCAATGCCACCGAAAAGGCGCTGGGCCGCGCCCATATCACCACCAACAAGAACGGCATCCCGTTCGACCCGGAAAAGCCGATGGTGACCAGCGGCATCCGCCTCGGCACCCCGGCCGGCACCACGCGCGGTTTCGGCGAGGCGGAGTTTCGCCAGATCGCCGACCTGATCGTCGAGGTGGTCGACGGGCTGGCGGCGAACGGCGACGAGGGCAACGGCGCGGTAGAGGCGGCGGTGACAGCCAAGGTGGCCGATCTCTGCGCCAAGTTTCCGATCTACCCGGGGCTCTGAACCGGGCCAGGCCCTGCACATTTGAGAAAGGCCGGGCACAGTCCCGGCCTTTTTCTATTGAGGGGGGCTGCCCCCAAAGATTTTGATCAAAAAGGATAGGGCCTCTGGTGACGGCGGGCTATTCGAAGCAGATCCCCTGCAGGCTCACCCAGTCGGCGTCGGCGAGCAAGGGCTGGGCCTCGGCGAGCGGCACCGGGTCGGCTTCGATCAGCGGCAGGGTCGTCTCGCCTGTCATATCGAGCGCGTAGGCGTAGGGGGTCGCGCGCAGGCGGGCCTTGGCGAAGCGGGCCAGCAGCACCGTTGGGGTGAGCGGCACCGGCGGTTGGATGAACACGCGCTCGGCGTAGCTGTCGAGCACGGCGTCGTCGAGCGTGCCGGTGGTGAGCAGCTTGGCGGTGGCCAGCAGGCCGGCGTGATCGAGCAGCGCCAGCATCGGGTCGGCGATGGCCGCGCGGCTGGCCTCGGCGAGGATGAACCCGGCGGCGACATCGGGCTCTTCGTAATCCTCCACCAGCGCGCGGTTGAGCAGGATGATGCCGCCCGGCAGGTGCCCCGCCGTCGCCACCCCGGCGGAAACGACGTAGAGATCGGCCGCGTCGGGCCCGAGCACGCGGCTGGCGAGCCGGTCAAGCGCGCCGCTGCCCAGCTCGCCGGCGCAGGGCGTGCCCGCGATCCGGCGCACCCGGGCCAGCAGCCGCTGGCCGACGGCGGCGCGGGTGACGTCGGGCAGCACCGAGGCGGTGTGGCGGCGCAGCGCGTCGGGCAGCCAGGTGACAGCCAGCGTGCTCAGAAGCGCCACCATGACGAGGGTCAGCACCAGCCGCAGCCGGCCGGGCTGGGGACGGGCCTTCTCGATCGCCCGGCGCACCGTCTCGATCGCCTTGATCATGTCATCGTCGGCCAGCTCCAGCTCTTCGGCTTCGTCGGCGGCGTCAGAGGGGGCGAACAGGGCCGGGCGCTGTTTCGGGTTCAGCCGGTGGACGGCGGGCAGCGACCAATGCGCCAGCGCGCGGTCATGGGTATCGGTGATGGTCAGCGTGGCGTCGCCGATCGACACCACCACGTCGCGCCGCTGCGCGCCGGGGGCAGACCGCCACAGGCCGGGGGCTTCGAGCCGCTGGTATTGGGTAAGCGCCGTCATTGTGCGGGCGGGACTGCTCTTGTTCTGACTGGCGCGAGGATAGCGCGCGGCGGGGCGGTTCGTCCAGCGCGCGTGGCGGCGGGATTCGGGCGACAAAACGGGGCGGCGCGGGGCCGGACCCGCCGCCGATTTACCCGCCGCGCCATCGGGCCGTGCAGCCTCCGCCTTACATCTCTTTCACGCGCTTGCGCAGCTCGAACTTCTGGATCTTGCCGGTCGAGGTTTTCGGCAGCTCCTCGAAAACGATCAGCTTGGGAGTCTTGAACCCGGCCAGCCGTGCGCGGGCGAAGGCGATCAGCTCTTCGGCGGTCACCTGCGCGCCCTCCTTCAGCTCGACGAAGGCGCAGGGCACTTCGCCCCATTTCTCGTCGGGCTTGGCGACGACCGCGCAGAGCGACACCGCCGGGTGGTGCATCAGCGCGCCTTCCACCTCGACCGAACTCACGTTCTCGCCGCCCGAGATGATGATGTCTTTCGCCCGGTCGGTGATCTTGATGTAGCCGTCGGGGTGCTTGAAGGCGATGTCGCCGGAGTGGAAGTAGCCACCGGCGAAGGCTTCGGCGGTGGCCTCGGGGTTCTTCAGATACCCTTTCATCACTACGTTGCCGCGCATCATGATCTCGCCGATGGTTTCGCCGTCGGCGGGCACCTCCTGCATCGTCTCGCTGTCCATCACCGTGACATGCTCTTCCATCACCTGCGCCACGCCGGTGCGCGCCTTCATCGCGTAGCGCTCGGCGTCGGGCAGGTCGGTCCAGGCCTCCTTCCAGACGCATTCGACGACGTGGCCATAGGTCTCGGTGAGGCCGTAGGTTTGCGTCACCTCGAAGCCGAGCGGTTCGATCGCGGCGAGGGTGGCGGCGGGGGGCGGGGCGCCGGCGGTGTAGACCTTCACCAGGTGGTCGAAGGCGCGCCGGTCGCTGTCTTTGGCATTGACGATCATGTTCAGTACGATCGGCGCGCCGCCGAAATTGGTCACGCCCTCGTCGGCAATGGCGTCGTAGATCGCTTTCGGCGTGATATCGCGGCAGCACACCACGGTGCCGCCCACCGCCGGGATCGACCAGGTGTGGATCCAGTTGTTGCAGTGAAACAGCGGCACGATGACGAGATAGACGGTATCGCGGTTCAGCCCCCAATCGAGCGAGAGGCCGAGCGAGTGCAGATAAGCGCCGCGGTGCGAATAGACCACGCCCTTGGGCCGGCCGGTGGTGCCGGAGGTGTAGTTGAGCGCGAGGCTCTCCCATTCGTCCTCGGGCATGTGCCAGGGATGGTCCGGGTCGGCGTGGGCGATGAAATCTTCATACTCGGTGTTGCGCCCCGAGGCGGGCACGCCCGAGGCCGGGTCGGCCACCTCGATGATCCGGGGGG